>Ga0209425_10001821_pt1 | contig 24621 bp, 19 predicted proteins | sample COG_05_FD_184749 | JGI IMG/M metagenome (GOLD analysis project Ga0209425, IMG submission 184749) | Pelagic Microbial community sample from North Sea - COGITO 998_met_05 (SPAdes) (version 2) | ecosystem: Environmental > Aquatic > Marine > Neritic zone/Coastal water | place: Helgoland, sampling...
CGTTACGACAAAAAAATATATTATTCCCATTACTAATGGTGAAACAATTTTTCCTAAAAATAATCCAAATTTAAACCATAAAATATTTAAAGGTGTTAATAATTTAGAATCCATAAATCCTAATATTAGAAAAATTAAGCTAATTATTAATGCCCATAGTCTAAATGCTTCGTTATTTAATAATGGCCAAATACCTATTATTAGAAATAAGGCAAAAAAAACTATACCAAAACTTTTATTTGAACTTCTTTTTATTTTCATAATCTAACTACTTAAAAACCATTTAATTAGCTAAAATATCTAAATGAAGATACATAAATAATTATATTTTATTTTAAACATTTATATGAAAAATTATCATAAAGATATAAGTTCAAAGTATAATATTTTAACAATAAAAAAAATATTAATTATATTAAATTTAAAGATTACTTTGATAAAGAAGAATTCATATCAAAAATTGAAAATAATAAAATTCAAAGTGATATTAAATGTATAATACATTTAGGCGCATGTTCAGATACAACCGAAACTAATTGGGACTATCTCAAATATAATAATATTATATATTCTAAATTACTTTACAAATTTTCATTAAGTAAAAATTCTAAGTTTTTATATGCCTCATCAGCCGCAACATATGGCAACCAAAGTGGTAATAAAATATTTAAAAAACTTAATTATAAACCTTTGAACCTTTATGGAAAATCTAAATTAGATTTAGACAAGTTTTTTTTTAATAAAAATAAATATAAAGTTACAGGATTGAGATATTTCAATGTTTATGGAGATTTTGAAAAACATAAAAATAAAATGAGAAGTCCAGTTAGTAAATTTTACGATCAACTAAAAAAAGAAAACAAAGTAAATTTATTTGAATTTAAAAAAAAAAATGAACCTTATCGAGACTTTATTTATGTAAAAGATGCCGTTGATATGACTTTATACTTAATGAATAAAAAAAAATATGGTCTTTATAATATAGGAACCGGTAAACCAGAGTCTTTTATGAAAATAGCTAAAATACTAATTAATAAAATGAATAAAGGAACAATTAGATTGATAAAATTTCCTTTTCATTTAAAGAATAAATATCAATTTTTTACAAAAGCTAATATTTCTGAAATAAGAAAGTTAGGATATAAAAAAAAAATGTTTGATATTGAGGATGGTATAAATTCCTACATAAAGAATTTGCAAAAATTAAAAGCTAAATAGATTTAATATCTTCGATAACCTTTTTTTTAACAATACTCAAATTAATATTATTTACATTATTGTTAAAAAATATTTTGAGATAGGGGTTTTGAGGAAACCATCTACCTTTTTCAGCTGTAGATTTACCAAAAATAGAGACACCTTTTTTTTGAAATGTACTCGCTATGTGCATAGTACCGTCATCATGAGAAATATGATAATTACTATTACCAATAACATTAACTAATTTTTTAATATTAGTTTTTCCACATAAGTTTATTATATTTTTAGGTTCTTTAATTTTTAATTTTTCTGCTTGATTATATTCATTTTTTGAACCAACAATAATTATTTTTATATTTGGTATAATCTCAATTATGTATGTAATTAGTTTTTCCCAATTCCTTGAATTCCATATTTTTAAAGGATTTTTACCCCCAAAACTAATGGTTATAAATTTTTTTTTATTGGATTTTATATCGTCTAAATAACCTTTGATTGAAATATCATTATTGTTTAATTTTTTTTTTACTCTTTTGCAAAGGTAGTAAGTTTCATTAAATCTTTGATAATTAAATTTTTCAAATTCAAAACCTGCTTTATTTTTAATTCCAAGAAAACTAAATATTAAATAATCTCTTATCAGTTTTTTTTTTGATGTAAATGCATTTAAATAATAAACTTTATCGAACCTATTTTTTTTTATATCTTTTATAAAATTTAAAAAATTAATTTTTCCATATTCAAAATAAATAAATCTATCAATTATTTTTTTTTTAAGTGGAATTTGATTTGGTTTTACATAAGAAATTTTTTTTGAAACTTGACTTGCTAAATATATTTTTGAGTTTGGGTAAAGATTTTTTATGAGGTTTATTGCTGGTAAAGAAACAATAAAATCACCTAAACTACAATTTCTGTATATTAAAATTTTTTTCATCCTAAATACTAGTTATTAGTTTATTTTATTATTTTTTTATTTAACTCTTATTTTTAAATTAAAATTATCTAGTATTCTTTGCATTTGCATAGGGAGCATGTTTAATTTTGTTTTGCCAGCTACTAGTATTAAAATGTGAAAGGTTATCGTAATGTGTGCATTTTTTGCAAATATCAGGAGTTAACGTTTTAAAATTTTTTAATGTCTCTAAGTGTTTATTATTATACCAAATATCAGAAATCTTATTATTATTTACATTTCCAATTATAAGTTCTTTTGCATCTACATCTCTACATCCACAAATTCCAACATCTCCATTCCAATAAATGGATGGGCCATTATAATATTCAAAGCAAGCAGAATAACGAAATCTCATTGACAACATCATATTTCTTATTTTCATTACACCTGTCAATTCTGATTGCTTAACTTTACCGGCCCAATCATCATATTTGAATTTACATCCTAGATTTTCAGCAGGTAAATATTTTAATAATTTTTTGTAATCTGGAAAATTAATTGTTTCATTTAAAGTTTTGTCAGTTCTCATATCCACTAAAATATTTATTGGATTTCCTGAATCAATATTTTCTTTCAAAAGATTTATTAGATTGTTGAACATTCTATCGTATTCTTTTGATCTATAAACTCTTTTATACATATCTTTATCAAATCCTGAGGTTGATATAACTAAATCTGTAACACCACAGTTAACAAAATCTTTAATATCAAACCTTGCTAGAGATATTAAATTTGAATAAAAACCAATTTTATTAATTTCTTTAAAACTTCTTGCAAACTTTATTCTCTCAATAATAAATTTATCTGCCAATGGTTCTCCTACCGTAGGTGTAAGACCAAGATCTCCACCACCCATCTCTACATATTCAGTAATTATTTTTTTATAAAGATCTAAAGACATGACACCCATTTTTCTAGTTTGGTATTGGTAACCACAAAAAGTACAATTAGCATTGCAAATATTTGTTGTTTCAATATTTAGACCTAAAAATTTTTCTAAAAGTCTATTCTCTATTTTTTTTTTGTTTAATCGGGTAATAATATTACGCTTAATATGATCAACTGTATAAAATATTTTTTTTATTATTATAGAGTTCATTAGCAATTAATAAAAGTTTAAATAAAATAAAGCAAGTTCTTAACACCTTAATCCATATTAGGGGGAATATTATCAATAGTATAATCATATTAAAAACAATAATTAAATACGATACTTGTTAATAAAGTAAAAGCCCAATATAAATTTATATGATTATTTCGTTAAATAATAATTTAGCAGGTAAATGATAAAATATTTAATAACACACCCTATTCAATATCAAGCACCTTTATTCAGATTCTTATCTAAAAGATTAAATTTTTCAGTAATTTTTAGGTCTGATTTTTCAATAAAAAAATCTTTTGATCCAACATTTAACAAAAATATATTACTTGATAAGAATCTTTTAAGTGGATACCAGTATGATTTTTTAGATCACATTGGTCCAAATAAAGTTAGCAATATATTCCCATTAACTACACAATTTAGTAAAAAAATTTTTACTAAAGAAACAAAGATTATTTGTATTCATGGTATTAAAATATGGTTTAATATCATTATAATTATTCTTGCTAAGATAAAAAAAAAAAAAGTTTTTATTAGAGAGGAAATTAATAATCTCAAAAAAAGATCTATATTAAATATTTTTTTGAATAAAGTATATTTTTTTATTATAGATAAATTTATAGATTGCTACTTATCTGCTGGTAAACAGAGTACTAAAACATTGATTTATTACGGTGTAAATAAAAAGAAAATTTTCTTATTACCTCACTGTGTAAATAATAAAAAATTTAAAACTAAAATTCCTAAAAAATTTACTAAAATTACAATTTTATTTACTGGCAAATTGATTTATAGAAAGGGATGTGATTTACTATTAAATGCAATTAAAGATCTTAACACTAATAAAAAATTCAAAAAAGATGTAAAAGTAAAAATTGTTGGTGATGGACCTTTATTGAAAAAATTAAAAGGATTTAAAAAAAAAAATAATTTAGATAATGTAAAATTTTTAGGTTTTAAAGACCAAGAACTAATCAAACACTATTACAAAAATTCTAATCTTTTTATAATGCCATCAAGAGAAGAAAATTGGGGATTAGCATTGAATGAAGCTATGGCCTCCAAAAATATAGTAATTGCCTCTAATAAAGTTGGTGCCTCATATGATTTGATTATAAATAATAAAAATGGATATACATTTATAAATAATAATTATGTGGATTTATCTAAAAAAATTATGAAAATTTATAAAAATAAAAAAAGTGATAATGTTAAATTGTCATCTAACAGTGAAAAAATAATTTCAAAATGGAGTTTCAATGAATTTTTTATTGGTCTATCTGCAGCAATCAATTATGTTTTAAAAGCAGAAAAATCTAATTAATTTTTTCATCTTGATTTATATCAATTAAAAGTATTTTTATACCAAACACCGTAACTATAAGTTCTAAAAAATATAGCTTGATTCTTTTTTAAATCCTTGGTGAGATTGATTAATTTTTTGCTGTTTATTAAAGGTACATCTTTAAAATTATAAAAAATATTTTCTTTAATTTTATCGATATCTTTTTTCAAATATTCCACCAAATTTCCTGGAAAACCGTATTTTTTTTTATTATTTGAAATATAACTTGGCATTTTACTATGATTTCTTAAAAGAGATTTTGATCCTGACGTAAAATGATCTTGGAGAGAAGTCTTGTTTGAATAATTTGCAAGGTTATAGTCTAAAAAGGGTACTCTAGACTCAATTCCATAAGACATGGAATTTTTATCTTCGTAATCTAAAAAATATGATAAACCCCAATGTGAATTATAGTTTAAAACGATATTTCGAAATTTATCATCACTTAGTTTTTTATAATAATCAATATTATCAAATTTAGAGTTATAGTCTAAATGTTTAATATTTTTATATAGTTGAAGATTTTTGAAAAAATTTAATTTTTTAGAGTCTAATGTCTCCTTTAAGGCTCTTAAAATTATATTTTTGTCATGAGTAAAGTTGGAAAGAAATTCAACAGATTTATAAAAAACTTTAAATTTTCTATTTTTAAAAAGAGATGCTAAATATCCATAGATATGAATTGGATAACCAAAAAAATTTTCATCTCCACCTAATCCTGAAAAAAGTACTTTAAATCCATTTTTTGATACCTCACGACATAATACGTTATGAACTATCATAGATGCATCTGCTGTTGGTTGATCCATAGCATTTATAGTTTTTATGTGATCGTCAAAAAAATTAACTGCATCTTCTCGAACATAATGTTCAGTAAAATTGTATTCTTTATTTAATCTTGGAATATTCTTATTTTCGTCATTTGGATCATTAAGAATTGATGAAAAAGTATGAATTTCTTTATCTTTGGCTTGGTTTTTAAGAATGATACTTAATAAAGTTGAGTCTAATCCTCCTGAAAGAAAACATGCAATTTTTTTATGTTCAGTTATAGATTGTTCTGAAATAGCTTGATCAAGATTTTCTTCAAATGAGTTTGCTGTGTTATTTTTTAACAAATCATGATTAGTATTAAAGTATTTTTCTATTTTAAAAACATTTTTTCTTACATCAAATTCTAAAATATGCCCAGGTTCTAAAGAATTTATATTATTAAGTAATGTTTTATTAAATCCAAGAATTTGGCGATGAGCAATAAATTTTACAACTTCATTTATATCAACAGACAAATTATCTTTTACAATTTTATTAGTTAATAAAGCTTTAATCTCAGATGCAAAAATAAATTTTTTTGAATTTGAAAAATAATATAAAGGTTTAATTCCATATTTATCTTTAATAATATAAATTTTATTTAATTTCTTTACATATAATGCCATTGAAAACATACCATTAATATGTTGTACAAAATCTAAACCAAACTTATTATAGAGTTTTAGTAGAACCTCTGTATCAGTATTACTATTAAAACTATCTTTAAAAAATAATTTTTTTTTTAATTCTTTATAATTATAAACAGATCCATTAAATATAATTACATTGCCAGTATCTTTATCAATCATAGGCTGCACGGAGTTAACTGATAAATCCATTATTTTAAGTAAACTATGAATAAAACAAAAGGACTGACTCTTATAATATTTTGTTCCATCAGGTCCTCTATGTTTAATTTTTTCACTAAATGATTCTAAATCAGAAATATCATAATCTCCTATAATTCCAGCAATACCACACATATTTTTCTAAACTTTCTTAACTATCTTTATGGATTAAAAATATCTTTCTATTTATTATTTTTGTAAAACTTAATTTCAACAATATATTTAATTTAGTTAATATTTAAATACTATTGTAAATTAAAATTTGATATATTGCTTTACAAATATTTAATCAAAAGTGTCAATAATAAATTCTTCAGATTTAGAAAATAATAAAAGTTTTATATATGATGTTTGCATCATTGGCTCAGGTTTATGTGGTCAAATTGTTGCTTCTAAAATCAAAAATAAAAAAATAATTTTAATTGATAGTGGTAAAGTTGATTTTAACAAAGAAGTACAAGATTTAAACTATCTTGAAATGAATGGTATAAATTTTAGAGAAAACTTTACTAATAGAGTCCGACAACTTGGTGGGTCAGCAAATATGTGGGCTAACCAATTGATGTTTCTAGATAGGTACGAAATTGAAGAGAGAAAATGGTTGGGTGAAAATTTATCATGGCCAATCAGCTATGATGAATTAAAAAAAAATTACTACGAAACAATTAGTGACATTTATGGTAAAAATTTAAATGATCCTTTTAAACATATTAATGATAATAATTATTTTTCAATTATTGAAAACGAATTTTTCAATGAAAAAAATATCTCTTTTGTAAATAGTATGTGGCCAAGTAAAGTTGAAAAATTTAATTTAAAATCAAAATTTACACAGAAAATTTTAAAAAAAAAAAATCTTGATTTTATTTCAGATTTTACAGCAACAAATTTTACCATTAATGAAAATATTGAAACATTAAATGAGATTATGTTTCAATCAGATAATAAAAATATTTCAATTAAAGCTAATACATTTGTTTTAGCTTGCGGTGCAATAGAAAATGCAAGAATATTATTAAATAATCAATCTAAATACAAAATTTTAGCTAATAATAATATTGGAAAATATTTTATGGAGCATATAAATCTTAATTTAGGATTTTTAAAGTCTAAAAAAAAATTACCTTTAAGTATTTTATTTGGAATGAAATATAAAGATTATGATCTAAAGAAATATTTAAAAATTTCTGAAGATTATCAAAAAGAAAAAGGTATTATGAGTTGTCATTCTTATCTTGATCCAGTATATGAAGAAAATGACAAAATATTATTTGATAATTTTTTAAATGAAATAAAAAAGATGTTTAGATTGAGTGGAATTCCTCAACTAAAATTTAATCAAATTAATTTTAAAAAAACATTTGAACAATTATATTTTAAATTACCTCCCCAGATATCAAATTCTTTTATGAATTCTTTATTGCGCTTAATGTTAAGTAAAAAAAATAATTATTTATCAATTAATAAATTAAATGTTGGCTTTCAAGGAGAACAATTACCAAATATAGATAGTAAAATTTACCTAAGCCAAAACAAAGATAAATATAATCAGAAAATTGCTATAATTGACTGGAAATTACATAAAATTGATTATGAAACTCAGAGTGAATTTATTAAAATATTAAATAGAATGTTTAATTCTCATAGTTTTTTGTCATTTGAGGAAAATTCAAATCCAAAAGTTGAAGATGCAAGTCATCATTCTGGAACTACAAGAATGTCATCTAACAAATTGGATGGAGTTGTTGATAATAATTGCAAATATCACAATCTTAAAAATCTTTATATTTGTGGTAGTTCAGTTTTTAAAACTATTGGAAGTGGAAACACTGGATTATCAATAATGGCTATTTCTAATAGATTAGGAAATTATTTAAATAAAAATCTAAATTAATTAAATGATAAAAAAAATAATAAAATTACCTTTTTTTTTAAAACCAGAACACGAAACTAAATTAATTAGAATTGGAAAAAACAATGACGGTGGTTATTTAATTGGTGAAGCGTCACTAAAAAATTCCAAAATACTTCTGTCATTTGGTCTTAGTGATGATTGGTCGTTTGATGAAGACTTTTTTAATAAGTCTAACTCAAAAGTTTTTGCTTATGACCCCAGTGTAAATTGGAAATTTTGGGTAAAAAAATTTTTTAGAAATCTAAAAGAAATTTTTCTTTTCAAAAGAAAATCATATAAAGAAATCATAGAAATTTTTGCCTTTTTTAAATATAAAAAATTTTTTAACACTGATGATAAAGTACATGAAAAAAAACTTGTTATGCCAAAAGGTACATTTTTAAGTCGTATTAGTGATGATCAAATAATAGACATTGATACACTAATGAAAAATATCAATGAAAAAAATACTTTTTTTAAAATTGATATTGAGGGAAATGAATATAGAATTTTAGATCAACTTATAAAACACCAGCAATATACAACAGGGCTAGTAATTGAATTTCATAATTGTGACTTGCACAAAGAATTAATAAAAAACTTTATTAAAAACTACGAACTCCAACTAGTTCATGTTCATGTAAACAATTGGGCTTTAATTAATAAAGATAACTTTCCGTCATCAATAGAAATTTCATTTTCTCCAAAAGAATTTAACATAAAAACAAAAGATAATTTAAAATCTTATCCACTTTCAGTGGATCAACCTTGTAATCCCAAATATGAAGATAATCCTATAGAATTTTATTAATTTATCTAATTAGATTAATCTAACTTATATTTATAAATTGAAATAATTTAAGTTTTTTAAGAAAATAAAAATATGTGATTGTTCTTAAGACAAGGTTTATTAATGACCCAATTAGAATAACTTTAAACACTAAAATAATATCGTCAAAAATACGTAGGTAAAAAAGTAATATATATATAGATAAGTTTACTATCATGTCAAAGAATCCAATATAATTAAATTTATTTATTGTTTGTAGTGGTAAAGTTAAAAATTTTCCAAAAATTAAAAATATTGTATCTAGCACAATTAAGATTATTAATTCAGTTGAAGTAGTAAATTCACCTCTAAGCCAAAATTCATATATATATATTCCAAAAAAATAGCTAAATAAAAAAAATAATAATAATGAAATCAAAATTAATAATAATCCTTTAACATAATATGACTTAAATTTTTTTTCATATTTGTTATTTTTATAAAATCTTATTATTTCTATTAAAAATGTATTAAAAAGAATTCCATATGCTCTATGAGGAAAATACAAAAACATAGTTCTTAATGTAGTAATCAAGCCTACTAATGCTAAATTATTACTCATACCCATTAAAAAAATTAGACCCGGTCCTTTAATTAAAAGTGCAATTTGCTCAAAATTAAAACCTAATGAATATTTTATTATTTTTTTTAATTGTTTTTTGTTTAAATATTTAAGATTAAGAAATTTTTTAATATTATGATCTTCAATTAAAAAATAAATAATTAATAATTTAAGAACGCTTAAAACTAAAAGAACATAAAAAACATCTTTAAAATTTTTTGTAAAATAAAAAGAAATTGGGACTAATATAGCAACTGCCACATTAAATATAATATCAAAATAATTATAAATTTTATAACTACCTTTGTAAGTAAGAGCCAAATACAGTGGACCTTTGCAGTATAATGAAATTAAGCTACTAATCAAAATTATTAGTATTACATTTATATTTTCGTAAATAATTGGGTTATTAAAATTATAAAAGATATATAGAGTGAATATGGCAAGTATTATAAAAATGTTTATTAATAAAATAAAGATAGAGTTTTGGTAAACATCATTTAATGATTTAAATTTCTTATTTTTATATAAAATTGCCATTTCATTCCTTGCTGGAAGAGATATAGAAATTTGGAACATTGAAAGAAAAGATGGTATTGCAAAAAGAAAAATCCATAGATTAAAATTATCCTTTCCCCATAAAGTAAGCATTAATAAAGGGAAAAAAATTTGAATTAGTATTTTTTCTAAGAATACAGATGAATGACTTATTAAATTGTTTTTCAAATTACTCATTAAAAAAAAATAATACCATATTATAAATGAATGTTATTAATAAATCAGATATAAAAAAAAGTCTTTAGAATAAATTTAATTTATTAAAAAAGATTTATTTATGAAAAAAATTAAAAAACCTCATAAGTTGATAATAAAAAATAAATTATGATCAATTCATTAATTATAGGATATGGAAAAAGAGTAAAGAATACTGTTATACCAGCATTAAAATTAATAAATGATGGTAATATCTACATTTACTCAAGAACATATGAAAAATTAATTTCAGATAAAGATAAATATCAATTTGAACCAATTAAAGAGCTTAATAATGATTTATTGGAAAAAATACAAAGAATTTTTGTATGCACACCAAATGATATTTTCTTAGATATAGTTAAAAAGATTTCAATTTTTAATGTTCAAAAAATTAATTTGTATTTAGATACACCAATACTTCCCAAAATATCCAATATAAATATTGAGAAATATAAAGAAAAATTCAAAAATGTTTTTGTATCAGAGGACTTTTACTATAACCCACTAAATGAAATTATAAAGAAAATTATTAGCGATAATAATTTAAATACTATAAGTAAGATTGAATACATAAATAGTGGACATTCATATCATTCATTAGCTCAGTCACGTTATTTATTAGATCAATCTTTTGTTTTTTTTGCAAATAAGATAAATGATATAACAAAATTTTTTTTTTTTAAAACTAAAATTATAATTTCTGGTAAAAGATCTGATAATGGCCAAATATTAATTGAAACATCAAAAGGTAGTTTGATAATTAATAATGAAAATGAAAAATCTATTTTAAAATTAAATTATATCTTTGATGATGGTATAATATGTGGTTATAATTTAAATGATACTAAAATTAATTTATCTAATGAATTAGATACTAATTTTAAATTATTAAAAATAATCTGTATAAAGTATAATATAAAACTTAGATATTTACAGGAACAAATAATTTCATTTGTTAATTTAATATCACAATGTGAAAAAGACTCTGGTAAAAAATATTATTTAACTAATGGTATTGAAGACTCTTTTGTATGTGCTGTTGTTAATAAAATTAATATATACTTTGATATTTACTTGAATAAAAAATCACTTCTTTATCTTTTTTTAAAGTTTTATGTCATGATTGTGAATTTAAAAAAATGATATTTGAAATGTTATGGGTTAAGTATAAATTATTTTAAATTTTTTATTAAATTGTTATCCTTAATATATTTATAAAATACTTTAGAAATTAACATTTCACCTGCTTCATTAAAATGGCCACCACATTTATCATACAATTTTCTGAAGTTACTTCCACTTTTGTTCATAATTATTAGTCCAAAATCTATGTATTTAATCTGATTTTTCTCTAATAACTTTATAAGACTTTCATATGGGAACTTTTTAAATTTATTAAAATATTCTAAATCTCTACATGTTGGAAATACGGTTACAACTGGAATATTACTCTCGGATATTACTTTCTGATAAAAAGAATTTAAAATTTGATATGTAGTATTAAGACCATTTGAATTATGATTGGGTAAATAAAATTCATTCAGTCTAGATGGATTACGATTAATTTTTTTCTTTAAATGCCAATGATTTAAACTTTTTACTATTTTTAAAGTATAGGGGAATTTTAATAGTTGAATTCCGCTTTCTCCATTTGGTATGAAATACTCATTATTTAGATAATTTTTAGGTTGTTTCAAAAAGTTATTAATATTTTTATTACTTATATTTGGGATTGATATTAGTTTTAACTCTCCATTATGAATAATATATCTTGGTTTAAACAAGTAATCTTTACTTGGATAAATAAAATTTCTAAATTGATTGACATTACGAATTATATTTTCAGAAAAATGATTCAAAAAGACAATTTTACTGTGATTGTCTCTTGATAAAAATTTCATTAAGGCTTGATCTGAGCCATAACCACCCACACCAAAGTTACGAACTCTACAGTTTAAGAGTTCAGATAGCTGTGATGGCCAGGCATATTTTGGATTATCATGTCCATAAGTAAAAGAATCTCCATAAACATCTACACAAGGTTTTGAGTCTGTATAAGAACTTAGATCTGTACGAGCCATGTAATGATCAAGATTATTTTTTTTTTGGTCCCAACCTAATTTACTGGCTCTAATATCTAAATATTCATTGTAATCTTGAGTTATTTTTTTTTTATCAAAAAAAACACCTACATCTGATAAAAAAAATTTAGATATTAAATAGCTTAAAATTTCAACAAAAAAAAGTAAAAAAATAACCAATAATAGATATTTTTTTATAATGCCCATTTTAGAAATTTTATATTAGTTTATATATGAGCATATTGTTAAAATTTATTTGACATAAATTATAATATAAAATGTTAATTTAGTATATATATGATTTATTATTTATCTAATTTCTAATTAATCATTAGGTGCCCATAATAAGATTTTAAAATATTAAAACTAAGATTAATTAAACATTTAAGGTTAAGTTAAATAATCACTTTTTTTTGTAATAAGAAAAATGAAAATTTTTGATAGGTTTGGATTTAATTTAATTATAAGTTAAAATATAAAAATGAAAATTTTATTTATAGGTAAGAATAAAGGTGGATCAAAAAATACATACAATGCTATTAAGAAAATTTACCCTCAAACAACATTTTTAGATATAAGTAAGATTTTAGGAAATTTTTATTATATAATATTTTATCATATTTCTCCAATTTTTTTTAATCGAATTATCAGCAATTTTTATAAAAAAAAAATTACTAAATTCTATGACTTAGTTTTTTTTTTTAATGTTGAGTTTATTAACGATGATTCACTAAAATTGATTTCCAAATATAGCAAGAGAACATATTTCTATTGTGCAGACAACCCATTTGTGAATAGAGATAAGCAAAGATGGTCCTTGATTAAGAAAATAATCTCAAAATTTAATTTAATTATATTTCATCAAAAAAATAGAGAAAATTATGTTAAGAATTATAAAATAAAAAGATTTATTACTATAATACCTCCTTATTTTAAAAATATTCAACTTATTAATAAAAAAAAAACTAACAAAAGAGATATTGCATTTATAGGGACTTGGTTTCCAGAGAGAGGTAAATTTTTTTATGAGTTAAAAAAGAAAGGCTTTAACGTAGATATATACGGTCCACAATGGGATAAAGATAAGAAATATTACAAATATTTAAAAAAAAATATCACCTTAAAAGAAATGAGTCAGAGAGAAGTTGCAAAAACGATAAGTAAATATAAAATAGCATTAGGTCTTTTGTCAAAAGCAAACAAGGATGATATTACACGTAGATGTATTGAAATACCAGCAACTGGTACAATGCTATGCTCTGAAAGAACAGTCACTATAAAAAAAATTCTAATTGAAAATAAGGAAGCTATATATTTTAGTAATCCAAATGAATGTATTAGAAAGTGTAATAATTTATTAAATAACCCCAGATTATGTATTAAAATTGCTGCAAACGGACATAAAAAAATAGTTAAAGTATTGAGACCTGAGGCTGAGAGAATATTTAAAAAGATAATAGATCCATCTTATATAGAGAAGAATATAAATAAATTTTTATATAAATTCTGATTAAAGATAATAAATGATATTAAATACAGAAAATTTTATTGAACAACAAAGTTTGAATAAAGTTAAATTTTATTTATTATTTTTAGGCTTAATTACTTCTTTATTCCAAATAGTCATTAGTAATTTCAGCCTGGAAGCTATTCAAATTTTAGTGATAATTAATATTAGTTCTTTATTAACTTACAATATTGCACTTAAGAAACAAAATTTAATTATAAATTTAATCGGATCGCTTATGATTATTGCGATTAACATTTATTATTTTTTTGGACCATTATTTATTAAAACAATTTTATTACAAGAAATAACGAGTAATTTATCCTTACCTATAAAAAGTTTTACCTTAGCTTTATTCTTTCAAATAAGTGCCTTACTAGCTTTTATAACATCGCTAAATTTGGATAAAATAAATAAAAATGTAGATTATAAAAAAAACATATTATTTAGACTAAAAGCATTTAATTATTTTGATTTAAAATCAACAATAAAATTATTTGTGATTTTGTTAACAGTCAAAATCTATTTAAATCTAATTGATAGATTTGGGGCTATTACAGATTTTGGTAATATAATTTATAAATTTTTATTTGGAATTGAGCTACTTTATTACTTACCTATAATTTTCTATTTTAATTTATACTTTCATACAAAAACAATTTCACAAAAAAAATTTAGTACATTCTTATTTATAAATTTTATCCTATTTATACTTTTAGCTTTATTATCAAATAGTAGATCTCAAATGGCTCTAGGTTTTTTTATAATTTTTTTTAATTTTTTTATTATATTTATCTTTTCAAAAGATAAAAATTATCAAAAAAATATCAAATATTTTGTTATTTTAATTTTGTTTTTAGGTTTTATTTTTCAAGGGTTGAGTAACATAATACTTCAAAAAAGGGATCTTTATAATGTAGTAAAACCATTAGATATGTTAAAATTTTCATTAGGTTTATCTAATTTTGAGGTTCCAGATAATCCAACACAAATAAAAGAAAATCCTGAAGAATACACTGGTATCCCCGTTCTAGACAGAATTACAATAATCAAATATTTAGATAAAACATTGTTTGAATCAAGTTTTCTTTCAACAAGTCAAATAAGTGAATTTAAAAATTTTGAATATATGAAGATGATTTCTATATTGCCGCAAAATTTAATTAAAGTCTTCAACAAAAATTATGATAAAGAAACGTATTTAATTGGTTCTGGATCATATATCGAGCAAAAAGCTGGTTTTAGATATGGTGGAAATTTTAATAAAGGGTCTATTTTGACAGAGATAATTCTTATTACTAATTCGTATTTATTAACATTTTTGATCTTATACTCTTTGTACTTAATGATATTTAAAATAATTACAAAGTTTCAATTTAGAGATAAAAATTTTGTAACATATTCACCTCTATTAATATTGATAACTTATGATTTTATAAATTTTGTTAATGCTGGTAATTTTTTAACATTTTTTAATTTAACCATCAGAATGCCCATACAATACTCGATAATTTATTACCTGATAAATTTATTTCTGAATAAATCACAAAATAAAACAAATATATAAATAAAGTATTTATTTAACCCTTTTTTTATTCTTAAATAAATAATCAGCTTGCCACCTAACCATTTGTTTATTTTTAAGTGAAAAATTTGTTTGCCAAAAGTTAGTTAAGTTTGTTTTATTAGATATTTTCATAATATTAAAATTATTTTTATTTAAAAAAGAGATTATTTTATTTTTATTTGGTTGATTTAAATAATTTTTTTTAGAACATATTTCTATTATTATAAAGTCAATTTTAGAAAGGTTTTTTTTTGATCCTTTTAATACTTCAAGCTCGTATCCTTGAACATCAAGTTTCAATAAATTTTTTTTTTTTTTATTTAATTTAATTGTATTATCTAATTTTTTAATTTTAGTAAAAAATTTATCTACAACTTTGTATATTGAGTTTTTAAAGATAAGTGGTTCTAATAATGATGAACTGTCGTCTCTTTTTGTGACATTAAACATTTGTTTACCTGATTTATTACCTAAACAATAATTAAAAAATCTTGTATTTTTTAAAAATTTTTTCTGGATTTGTAAATTTTTTATTTGTGGTTCAAATGAATATAACCTAGCATTAGGAAATTTTTTTTTAAAGACTATAGCAAACTGTCCCCTATTAGATCCAACATCAATGCAATTATCAATTGTCGGTAGTTTATTGAAAAGATCTAAAATTTCAACAAGAGGGAATACATAATTTAAATATGCTTTATAGAATCTTAAATTAAAAATTATAAATAATATTTTTTTAATTTTTAACAACATTTTGTTTTAAAAGGTTAATAAGTTTATTATTTTCTTCTTTAATATCAAAAATATCATTATAGCATTTTTTTGAGTTTTTTTTGAATCTAGTCAAAGATTTTTGATCAATGTTAATAAACTTTTGTATCATTTTTGTTATTGATATTTTATTTAATTCACTAATTAATCCTGCATTATATTTTTGGATTTCATGGTAGATACCAACTTTATTTGTAATTAATGGTGGTTTAGAAAAATAAAGTGACTCAACAACAGAAACACCAAAATTTTCTCCCCTAGAAGGTAATATTGTTGCTGCACAACAACTCAAAGCTGAAATCTTTAATTCATCTTTTAAAAATCCTGAAATAAATATTCTTTCTTGAAGTTTTTTATGGTTTTTTATTTTATCTAATAATTTTTTTTCATATTCATTTTCGTAATTACTAAACCCAGCAATTAAAAAGTAATAATCTTTAAGATCTTTAACGTTTAATATTGAGTCTAATAAAATATCTAATCCCTTTTTTCTATTGATTCTTCCTAAAAATAAAATAAATTTTTTATTTTTCAATTTAGGAAATTTAATAAAAAATTTAATATTGTCTTTAATACTTTCAAAAGCTATTTTAACTAAATTATTAGAATATCCGATATTTATAATATTTAAATTTTTTGTACTAACAAATGTATTTTTAAGCATTTTAACTTCTGATCGTCCTGAAACCATTATACCACTAGAATTTATTAAGTTTTGACGCTCAATTAAATTCCAATATATTTTTTTTTTAATTTTTTTAATTAATTCAGTTCCAAAATAGGGATCTAATTGGCCATGAGAAATTATAAAATAATTTTTTTTAATATATATTCTTGCTAATAAAGAGTTAAATTCCCAGAGACCATGGATAATAAAAAAATCATAATTTTTTTTATTTTTTTTTATCCAATTTATAATTTTAAAACTAAAGTTATATGGTCTTGGATCGAGTCTAAGTTTAATGACTTTAAATTTACAATTCTTTTTTAATAGATAATTTTTTTTATCATTTGTTAAAATGTCGACAGAAAAACCTGCCTCACATAAAACATTAGTACTTTTAGCAATAGATGCTTGTGGTCCACCATTAATAGGGTTTAAAGTTGTTATTATTCTTAAAATTTTAATTTTTTTAATTTTGTTTTTCATTTTTCTTAAACTTAATTCTTGAAATTTCAACATCTACTAAATATCTAAATAAAAATCCCTGATAATAACAAAAAAGAAAGCCCGCCTTACCATCCAAAAAACCAAGCATAAAAAAATACCTATAGATAAAATAACAAATTGGTCTTATATATTTTGGCAATCTATAATAAATATTTTTAAATAATCTATATTTTTCTCTTGGATCAGAGCTAAATCTTCCTTTTAATATTTCTTTATTTTTATTAAGAAATTGTTCTTTAGCCTCAAGTTTTGCCCATCTTTTTATTTTTAAAACATATTCTTTTAAACTTTCTTTACCATTGTCATATATATGTCCATTAATCCTATCTAGTCTATCTTTTGATATAAAATGCTGATCATATAGCCTGTTTTCACAAAGTGTATTTCTTGGTTTAAATAATCTTAAATGCCATTGGTTTTTTCCTGTAAATTTGATTTCATTATTTAAAAAAAACTCAATTCTTTTAATTAAATATGCCTTATCTTGGTTTAAATTAATTTCTTTTTTTATTGATTGAATAGTTTTATTTTCTAAAACTTCGTCTGCATCTAAATGTAATTGCCATGTAAACTTTTTACATAATTTTTTTTTAATCCAATTTCTTTGATTTGCATAATTAATAAATCTTCTTTGAATAAATAAGCATTTATAGCTTTTGCATATTTTTTTTGTATTATCTGATGAAAAAGAGTCAACTACTACTATATTCTTACTTAATTTTGATGCAGCTTTTAAGGATAAGCTTATTGTTTTTTCAGAATTAAAAGTTAAAAAGATAATAGCTAATTTATTATTCAAAATATATTTTTTCTATTATAATTTTATTTTTGTTTTGAAAAAATTTTCTCTATTTCCTCACTTATATTCAATGTTCTCTCTTCAGAATTTTTATTATTGTTAAATTCATTTTGATCTTCAAAAATTTTAGTTACAACTTTTGTTTTAGACAAGGTATCTGTTAAATCATCAATTTTTCTTGAAATATTGCTTTTTTCTGCCTCAATTTCATTTAATTGACCTTTTATAACCTTATATTTTTTTTGTGAATTTGATAATTCGTGACTTAATCTTAAATTTTCGTCCTGATGAAAATTGAGTTTTTGTTTTAATTTATTAAGCTCATCTGTTTGTATTGATTTGTCTTGAGATGATTTTATACTCATCAATTCATTATTTAATATTTTATTATTTTCGATTAATCCTTTTTCATTATTTTTTAGAAAAAATATTTCATCTTTTAAATCTTTATTAATATTATTAAGATTTTTTTCATTATCCTTTAATGACAAAACTTCACTATTATCTTTTAAAATATAAAATTCTTTTTCAAGTTCTTCATTTTGTTTCAATAAAGAGTTCTCACTACTTATCAAATTAGAAATCTGTATTTTAAGTTGATCATTTTTTTCAATAGTTTTTTGTTTTTCACTTGTTATTGACAAAACTTGATTTTCAATTTTTTCTTTTTCATTTTTAATTCTTTCATTGTTAAGTGATAAGTAATTATTGGTATCTGAAATTGAATCTAAATCTTTTGTTAATTTTTCATTTCTCACATTTAAATCTTCATTTTTTTTCAAAATGACATTTTTTTCATTAGATAGTGCAATTATAGTATTTTTTAAGACTAAATTTTCATTCTGAAAATCTTTTTCTTTTGACACAAGATTATTAATCTGAACTTGATATTTATCATTAATTTCAATCAATAATTTTTTATTTTTAGATAGTAGATTAACTTCTTCTTGAATTTTTTCATTATTGAAAATTAAAATCTTTTTATTTTCATTTATTAATTTTAAATCTTCTTTTAATTTTTTAGTTAGATCAAATAAATGATTTTTAGTATTTGTTAACGTTGATATATCAATTTCATAAGCTTGATTGATTTTATTTAGTCTTTTTTGATCACTCATGATTTCTGTAATCTTTTTATTTAATTTTGAATTAGATATATCTAATTCGATATTAGTTTCATTCATTTTAGCGAATGATTTTCTTATTTCCAAAATATCAGATTTAAGTTCTTTATTCGAATCTTCCAGTTGCTCTTCTTTATTTAAAGAAAGATTTAATCTTTCTTGAATTTTAATGATTTTAAAATTTAATATTTTTTCATTGTTTGCTAAATCTAAAATTTTATTTTTTAACTCTTTGTTTATTCTTAAATTTTTATAATCAATTTTTCTTGAATGAGACAAATCATTATTTAATCTTTTTATTTCCTTTTGTTGTTCAATGATGATCTTTAAGGTACTTTTTTTAATTTTTTTATTAAATAAATTAAATAACTCATTTATAATATGTTGATTGTTGTCTTTGCTGGTATCAGTTTTTTTTGGTACTTTGTTTTTTTTAATTAAATTACCACTTATTAGAACTTCTGATTTTAAGATTAGAGGCTTAATTTCATTAGATATATTTTTTTTCTCATCATTTTCATCCTTATCGTTAATGATTTTTGACTTTAAATGTGGTTTAATAATTTTTTTTGGAGTGGCTAATATTTTTTCACTCGCATTAATTATTTCTTTTATTGAAAAAATTTTTATCATATTAATACAACCTCTAGTTTTAAGTATTTTTTAATACTTGTCTAGGTAACTTTTTATAATTAAAAACTTCAAATTTTTGTTTAATTAGAATGATTTGGATTAAACTTACTCACCTTTATATTTAAAAACTACATAAAATGTTTTTAAAATAATATATAAATCCAAAGTAATATTCCAATTATTCAAATACCATAAATCATACTCCATTCTTTTTTTCATTTGTTCATCTGAAGTAGAACCTCGTAAACCATTTACTTGAGCCCATCCTGTTAAACCTGGGTTGCACTTATGTCTTTTTAGATAGTTAACAAATAATTTAGAATATTTAATGTCATGTTCTACCATATGTGGTCTAGGTCCAACAATTGACATGTCTCCTAATAATACGTTAAAAAGTTGAGGGATCTCGTCAATACTAAATTTCCTAATAAAACCTCCACATCTTAACTTTCTTGTATCATTTATTGTAACTTGCGTTGTTTTATCAAATTTTTTTTTGTTTAAAGTTCTTAATTTATAAATTTTAAATCTTCTTCCATCCCATCCAGTTCTGTCTTGTGTAAATAAAAGAGGAAAGCCGTCTTCTATTATTATCAAAAGTGCAGAAATTAATAAAACAGGAGAAGCAATAATTAGAAAAATAAAAGAAAAGATCTTATCTATTATTATTTTTAAAAGAAGGTTTGGTCCATAAAATTTAGAAATTTCATATTTTCTAAATTCAAATTTTTCATATAATAGATTTCTTGAAAGTTCTGTTGGTTTTTTTATTAAATCAACTATCAATATATCAACTGAAAATTTGATTATATTAGTAATTAATTTATCTGTTTTACTAGCATCACTTTCTAGAACCCAAATTTGACCCAACTCATGATATTCAAGTATTGCTCTAATATCCTCATCTTGATCGAAAACTGGAATCTTTATTTCACTTCTAATCAATGATTTATTTAAATTTGATAAGTCATTTATAATACAACATTTAAATACATTGACTTTTTCTTTTTTATACTTGAAGAAATAGATTATATCTTCATAACTTCCTACCAACATTATGTTTTTATGAATAATGTCATTATTAATCATATAATTATACAAAAAATTAAAAATTTTTTTTGTTAAAAATAAATTGATTATTAAAAAAATTATAGAATATATATATCCACTATCAATTATAAAAATTTTATTTTGAATAAAATAAATCGCAAAAATAAATATTTGTAAAAAAAAAATAATAATTATGTCTTCTTTTAAAAAAGAAATAAAATTAAATCTGTAAACTTTATTTTGAATAAAAAAAAATGATATCAAAAAATACAATGAAGTTAAAAGGATAGAAAAAAAAAAGTATTTTGAAGAGATATAAATTGCGTTATCCAATATGTCATAAATTGAATTTTTTTCTAATATAGAGAAAGTATAAAAACTTAAGAAAATAATAAATGTTTTGGTTATTTTAACAAAATAAATATAGGCTGAGTCATCATTTTGAAGAACTTTCTCAATCCTGTTCATCTATTATGATTTTTTATTACTATAATAATTGTAATAACCTGGTGAATAATTGTAATAGTAAGAATAATAACTATCTTTTGATGTGTCTAGATCATTTATGATTATTCCATCAATTTTAGCTCCAACACTCTGCACCTTTTTAATAGCAGACATAAATGTGACTGTTCTTGTTTCTTCAGATCTTATTAAAAATAAATTATAATCTGTTGCCTGCGCTAAAATCAATGTATCAGAAACTGGTTGCACTGGTGGAGAGTCAATTATTACATAATCATATTCTATTTTTAATGTATCGAAAAACTTTTTAATTTGATCTCTATTAACTATGTCTGACATATCAAATCTTTTTTCTCCAGATGTAATGATATCCAGTTCGGTCCCTGGAACTTTAAAAATAGTATTTTTTAATGTGGCAGAACCAGTAATAATTTCTCCTAAACCTAAAATTTCTTTATCAAACTTATAAAAACTATTAAGCACTGATGGTCTTCTTATATCTGCTTCAATAAAAAGAACTTTCTTTGTTTTTTCTAATGATAACGCTAGATTAAAAGCAAATGAGGTTTTTCCTTCAGATGGGTTACTTGAAGTGACCATATAACTGCAATTTTGATTGAATTTTGACTCTATAATTGCTCTTGCGGATCTAATTGACTCTGAAAAATTTGACTCACTATCCTCTAAAAACATCTGCAATATATGATAACCTTTTTTAATTTTTTCAACTCTAGGAAGTGCTCCAATTTGTGGGATATCAAGAGAGTCCAAAGACTCTGGACTTTTAAGGACAGATAAATTCAATTCTTTATAATAAATTAATGCAAAGAATCCCACAAAAGAAAAACATAAGGCAATGATAAAATTTTTAGTTGGTTGTGGTGAAACTGGGTTTTTCGATAAACTAGGCATTTCTATAATTTTAAGTTTTGATATTTGTAAATTTTGAGATTCGTTTGTTTCTTTTACTCTTTGTAAAAAAGACTCATATAATTTTGTACTACTCTCTACTTCTCTCAAAAACTTCATCATCCCTGATTCTTTTTCCTCAATTATTTGAAGCTCATCAGTTGCTTTCTTTAATTCGTCATCTGATAACTTTATAAAATTATCTAAATTACTTAACTCAAAAGCTTTTTGTTCAACACCAAGGTTAACCTCCTCTTTCAATTGCTGTTTAAGATTATTTTCATAATCATAGGCTTTTGTTAATTTGGGATGACTTTCCGTATAAATTAATGACAATGATTGTATTTGACTATCATTTGCTGATAAACTTTCTTTTATAGATTTAATTTGATCGAGTGATCTTAAATCTTCAATTGCTAACAAAGCATCAATATCACCATCTGCAATTTTGATTGACAACAAATCATTTTGTTTTTTTTGAAATTCTTGTTTTGCTTCAATAATTCTTTTTGAAATCGACTCAATTTCACCTATTTTTAGTTGTTTAACACCTCCGGTGTCGACTAAATTATTTTCTTTTTTATATTGGGACAAGTTTTTTTCTGCAATATCAATTTGCATTACTAAATCTTCTAATCTTGAAGAAATTTTAGTTTTTGCATAATTAGTAATCTGAATTTTGCTATCAACCTCATATCTTTGATATGAGCTAATAATACTTTTTAAAGCTAATTGTGATATACGAGAGTCATTAGATGTAAATTTTAATTTTAAAACATCACTACGTGGAAGATTACTAACTTCAAAATTTTTACTTAGCATATTTTTAATATATTCTTTATCTACAATTACCTTTTTTTTAATTAGTCTTTGAAAAGTTGATATTGGAACTTTTGAATATAATCTTTTAAATTCTAATGTTTTTTTTTTATCTTCAACAATGAATTCTAATACCTCATCACTTTTTAAAATAGCAATTTGGTTGTTTACTCTGTTAATTTGGTTCTCATTAGTATAAACTTCCTCTATATTTACTATGTTATTTTCTTCTGGTGAAATAACTATTGTAGCCACACTTTCAAATTTTTTTTCAATATTCATAGATATTATTAGTGTTAAAATTGAAACCAAAATTGATAAAAATAAAAGGTTTTTAAGATTTTTATTTAAAATAAGAATAATGAATCTAAAATCACCAACGTCTAAGAAAGCTATAAGTTTATTAAATTCTTTATTCATAATGTAATTTTTTATTTTAACTATTTACATTATAAATAACTTAAAATTAACAGAAAATTTTATAAAAAAAGTATTTTTAATTAAAATTAGAGTCATTTTATCAATTTTAATTAAAAATTTTTAAAATTTATATCAATTTTGTATATTTTTGTTATTTAATAAGAAATGGTGAATAAAAAAATAAAATAGAAATAGCTATGAAGTTTCTTACTTTTTTTATTGTTATTATCTTTTTAAATTCATGTGGGTTAAACCAAGGAATAAATAAGAGTCCTAGTAAACAAAATCCAAAAATTATATCAAGTGAAAACACTATTAATGAGGTAGAAATAAATATTATTTCTTTAAATGAATTAACTGATAGTCAAATTGAATTTTATAATCAAAAAAAAATTGAAGAATTTGATCATAAAATTAAAAAATTTGAAAAAATTTATAATTATAGATATGAATACATTCTAGGTACATCAGATACAGTATCAATTAAGTTAAGTGATATTGGGGATTTGGATGGAATATATATAATTGATCAAAACGGTAAAATAGATTTACCTTTTATTGGCAAAGTTAAAATAAATAAACTTTCTTTGGAACAAGCTCAAAAAGTTTTACATTCGGAAATTAAAAAATTTTATAGAAATCCTGATTTGCAAGTAAAGATTCAAGATTATAATAGTAGCAAAGCTTATATAGTTGGAGCCGTACAAACACAAACAACTTTAAATTTAAATCAAGAACCAATAAGACTGATTGAAGCTGCAATAAATGCAGGATTTAACCCAAGTTCTGGAAATAAAAATTTTGGTACTAAAGGAATATTGAGAAGAAATAATCAAGTTTATAAAATAAATTTAGAAAACGCTTTTAAAAATGTTGATGATAAAGAAAATTTTTACCTAAAAAAAAATGATGTAATTTTTGTTGATAGAAATTCAGATGCAATACACGTATTTGGCGAAGTAAGTAAACCAGGGGTTTATTATCCAAACCTTGGT
>Ga0209425_10001822_pt1 | contig 24611 bp, 23 predicted proteins | sample COG_05_FD_184749 | JGI IMG/M metagenome (GOLD analysis project Ga0209425, IMG submission 184749) | Pelagic Microbial community sample from North Sea - COGITO 998_met_05 (SPAdes) (version 2) | ecosystem: Environmental > Aquatic > Marine > Neritic zone/Coastal water | place: Helgoland, sampling...
GAAGGCGGCGGACCTGGTGGGCTTTTACCTGCGGGTGCCAGCAGAGCTGAAACGACGTATTGAAGCATTGGCCCAGGCTCGCAGCGTGAGCCAGGCGGAGCTTTGCAACGATCTAATCTCTAGGGGGATGGAACTGCCACCAGCTGACGCGAGGGTCGGCGATTGGCTGCAGCGGGTGGCCAAGTGAGCAGCCCACGGTTTATCCGCATTGGCCACTTGACCCTGGCCAAGACCTGGAAAGAGTTTGAGCGGCGCGACATGACAATCCACGACCTGGTGGCAGCCGTCGGCATCCATCCGGTGACGGCTGGCGAATGGTGCAGGGCATTAAACAAGCAGCGCTGCATCCACATTGTCGGATGGCAAAAAGACAGCCGAGGCCGCGACGTTACAGCCGTGTATCGTTTCGGTGAGGGCTTTGATAGACCTAAATCTCGCATGACCCCGGCGCAGCGCCAGGCAGCGTACAAAGAACGACAGAGGGCCTTAAAAGCATGAAGTCATCGCTATTACTCATCCTGGCCATGTGGCAGGCCAACGCCCTGGTGTTTATCCTGGTAAGCAAGGCAGCGCTGCAGCAGTCGACGCTGCCAGGTGAGATCCTGGACTACCTGGTGCAGCCATCGGGCGATCGGGTCAGCTGGCTGCACCTGGCGGTGGCCATGGCCTGCTGCGTGTTCCTGGCGTTTATTTGGGGGCTGGTGCAATGAGCTGGGTCAATCATCGAATGAGCAGGGCGCAGCCCTTCAAGTTGTGCAGCAAGTGCGGACGGCCCAGGCAGCCAGAAGATGGCCTCCAGGTCAGCCCAGACCGCTGGGTTTGTGGCAGCTGCTGGCGGGTCAAAGCCTCAGCCCCAGCACCAGCACCGATAAAGAAGAACAAATGATCCAACAGATTGACTTTGTTGTGCTTGGCCAACCCATTGGCAAAGGCCGCCCCAGGTTCACGCGCCAGGGCAGGGTGTTCACACCGGCTAAAACCAAAGAGTATGAGGACAGGATCAAGGACCAGGCGGTGGCCGCCATGGCACAAGCGCAGCGTGGTCCTACAACCATGCCGTGCAGCGTTAAGATTGTGGCCCGGTTCGAGATACCAAAGAGCTGGCCGAAGTACAAGAAAGAAGCCGCCCAGGCAGACAAGGGCGGATATAAACCTGGCAAACCAGACATCGACAACATAGCAAAGGCAGTGCTAGATGCTTGCAATGGCATCACATTCACAGATGACAGCCTGGTATCTCGACTGGAGATCGAGAAGTCCTACGCAGTCATAGTGCCGGCGCTTTATGTCACGGTGTTTTACGATGAGTAGCAATAATGAAATTCGAGACGCTCAGGGCAAAGGATTTGCGACGGTACAGCATCCTGCCCATCAAAGCAGTACAAGACCCAGACATCAACAGGACAGCTGCGCTCGCCGTGCTGGCAGTCATCTGCAGCTACACCGACGAGCTGGGCAGGACATTCGTAAGCCAGGCCCGCATAGCCAGCGACCTGGGCATCAGCAGGCAAGCAGCCAATCGCCAGGTCAAGAAGCTACTGGACAAGGGTTACCTGGTGTATGCACGCAAGCAGTACAAGAAGCAGCTCACCAACACGGTGAAGGTTATTTACGACGAGGACATCAAAACAGAGGACGAGGCCAGGTCAGCACTGACAGTCAAGCAGCAGATCGAGCTGGCAGAGAGGGAGCTGGGGCTTGTGGGTAAGTCTGTGCATAAGGATGTGGATATCTCTGACAAGGATGCAGGGGTGCAACATCAGGGGTTGCAGGTGGGTGCAACACTAGAGGTTGCAGGGTGTGCAACATCTGAGGTTGCACTAAACGAGTCACTAACGAGTAATAATAACGGTATTAGGGAGGATGCAAAAAGAATGTGTGTGATGTTCTCACGAGCAGCAGATGCACATGGCACGCCTCGGACGTTCCAGGATCGGGACCTGCTGGTCATGGAGACCTGGGTCAGGCAAGGCTTGGACGCCGAGACCTGGCGAGAGATACTGACCAGCCACACGAGCTGGTGCAGGTCTAACGGTCGAGACATGGCCAGGGGTATTGGATACTTCGAGCAGCCCGTTAGGCACGCCATGGGGCGCAGCAAGGACCCAGCTCTTAACGCAGTGCTGCAAGGGTTGGCCAAGAGCCTATCAGTAGGTGCTAGGCGATGACTGTCAACAAGCCAAACGGTCGTATGGCCTACGGATCTGGCGGCAGCCACCCCCCTCTCAATAGGTGTGAGCGCTCACTCTCACAAAGGTACCCCCTGCCCCCCCCGCCCCCGCGCGTGTCGTATGGGGGTCCCGCAGAAATATTTTCCAGTTTTTCATCGTCGTTTTTTAAAAGGAGTTCCAAATGAAACGATATAACCTGAACCAGGCAAAAGAAGTACCTGGCCGCGATAAGCCTGTGTGGATCAAGCATGGTGTAGCTTTTGAGAAGGAGGGCAAGATCCGCATTAAGCTGGAGAGCTTGCCTATCCCAAACCGAGACGGAGACATCTGGCTTAGTTTGTTCGAGGCCGACGATAGCCCTCAGAGCTCTCAGAACGGCCCAGGAGGCGGTTACAGACAGCAACCCACACCTACCCCCCAGGCCGAGCGTTACGGCGCTCACAGAGGCGCTGATGCGATGCCTGATGACGATATCCCGTTCTAAGCCATGACTAAACCCAAGGTTGCAGATAAAAGGGCGCCTGTTGGCCGATTCGGTGGTGTGCGTATGGTGCAGCGCCGGGTTGGCCGTTCAGAGACTTTGTATGCCAATAAGGAAGCTGTGGCCGCTGAGTTGCTTATGCTGGGGACGTCAAATATCATGGATATTGTGAACCTGGATGGGACGATAAAGCCGCTCGATGAGATACCGCCGGAGGCTTTGCGGGCCATCAAGAAGATCACGCCTACTAAGGACGGGGTCTCGATAGAGATGCACGATAAGGTTGCGACGTTGCGGGTCTTGGCTAAGGCTGCTGGCTTGTTGGATATGGAGGCGAACCAAGAGAAGCCCAGTATTGTGGGGATCAATATGCGTGGTCCGGTGCTGGATATTGAAGCGAAAGAGGAGTTCTATGGCAAAGAAGAAAGAGAAGTCGACGCTGGAGTTGGGGCAGCTGATGCTGGCGGCGAGGATGAGTTTGAGAGAGATGTCGATGAGATTCGGCAAGAGCGAGACGATCATCAAGGAGATGCTTGAGGGTAAGCGAAAGACCGACGAGCATTACCTGGTCACATTACGGGAGATCATAAAAAATGTCAGATAAATTGGATATCGTTGCGTTCCGACGATCGCTCAACATGATCGATAAGCGTTTGGATATGGTGGATCTTGACCAAAGAAAAATCGCAGCTGACCTGCGATTTCTTAAAGCCACGCTTGATCGTTTGTCTAACGACATTAACAACACGCAGCAGCGCTTACTAGAGCTGCGCGTAAGGGGAGAAGTTTCTTGAACCAAATGCCATCAATGGACCTGGACTTTACCCATAGCCCAACGGTCTGGAAGTTCTTGCATGACGATAGCTTTGTGCGCGGACTAATGGGTCCAGTGGGTTCTGGTAAGTCCTACGGTTGCGCTGCTGAGATTATGCGTCGAGCCGTGCAGCAGCGGCCCTCGCCCAGGGATGGCATCCGATATTCCCGGTTTGTCATTGTGCGCAACACCTATCCGGAGCTGCGCACCACAACGATTAAGACCTGGCAAGAGCTGTTCCCGGAAGATATTTGGGGGTCCATTCGTTGGCAGCCGCCAATTACCCACCACTTGAAGCTGCCCGCCAGGGGTGAGGCAGCCGGGATTGACTGCGAGGTGATCTTTATGGCGCTGACCAGCCCCCAAGATGTGCGTAAGCTGCTCTCCCTGGAGCTGACTGGCGCCTGGGTGAACGAGGCCCGCGAGCTGCCCAAGGCTGTGATCGATGGATTAACACACCGAGTCGGCAGATATCCCAACAAAAAAGACGGCGGACCTAGTTGGTATGGTATTTTTATGGATACCAACCCGCCAGACAATGACCACTGGTGGCATGACCTGGCGGAAAAGAACCCGATTAAAGGGCAGTTTCCCTGGAAGTTTTTTCGCCAACCTGGCGGCGTGCTGCAAGCCGAGAAGGGCCAGGTCCCGGAGCACCACCCAGAAAGCCAGGGATTTATGCTGTCCGGCGGCAAGTGGTGGCAGGTAAACCCAGAGGCTGAGAACCGACAAAACCTCCCGCCTGGTTACTACTCGCAACTAATGGGCGGAAAAAATGCGGACTGGATTCGCTGCTATGCCCAGGGTATGTACACCTTTGTCCAAGAGGGGCGCCCGGTTTGGTCCGAATATGATGATGAGCTGATGAGCGGCGACGTCGAGGTGGACCCGTATTACCCGATTCAGATCGGGGTCGACTTTGGTTTAACGCCTGCTGCGATTTTTGGGCAGCGAACAGCTGGGGGTGCCTGGCGTATATGCGACGAGCTGGTCACATTCGACATGGGCCTGGAGCGGTTTGGCCAGGAGCTACTCGGCAGGATCGCTGAGCGATACTCTAAACACGAGATCTTGATCTGGGGGGACCCCGCTGGGAACAAACGCGACGAGATCTACGAAGTGACCGCCTTCGACCACTTGAGAAGTATCGGGTTCAAGGCGCAGCCAACTGAGTCCAACGCCTTCCAGGTGCGCCGAGAGGCGGGCGCGTCGCCAATGACCAGGCTTGTCAGTGGGAAGCCCGGTCTTATCGTCGATAAAAAGTGCTTGCGCTTGCGCAAGAGTCTCAGCGGCGGCTACTTCTTCAAGAGGCAAAGCCTGGGCGCTGGGCAGGAGCGGTATAAAGACAGCCCCGTCAAGAACGAACATTCGCATTGTGGTGACGCTTTCGGATATCTGATGCTGGGTGGCGGCGAGCAACGGCGCCTCAGACGAGGATCTTATCAGTCTGCTGGCGGGACGTATACAGCATCAACCGATTTCGAGATTTTCTAATGATTAACTTTGGACGCGACTTCCTGGGGCCGACGCAGCATATAGTGCCATTCCAACCAGGCCACTTACTTAACATGGACCTGAGAGAGGACGAGCTGCGCTATGTGGACCTAATACCCAACTGGTATCAATACTTGATTGAAAGCGCAGAGCCGGAGCTAACCTGGACTGCCTTGCGCGATAACGAACCCTATCTATGTTTTGGTCTGCGCCCGATGTGGGCCGGTGTGTCTGAGGTGTGGATGGTTACGGGTCGCAATATAAGCAGGAATCCGATAGCGCTTGTTAAGGGGGCAAGGCATATATTTGATACTTGCCAGGAAAGACTGGGCATTAGACGCCTTCAGATAGCCGTGCGAAAGCATAACGAGACAGCATACAAATTCGCCAAGGCGGTATACTTCGACGTAGAAAGTGTTATGACTAAGTACGGCCCAGAGGGCGAAGACTATTTTTTAATGACAAGGATTAGGTAATGAGTGCTGTAATTAAAAAAACAGCCGGGGCTATTTTGGATGTCCCTGGTGTTAGTGGGCTGCTGAATGTAAAAAACCGGCAGGCGGCGCCATCTCGATCCGTTCGACAAGACGCGGAAAAAGCTGTACTTGCGGCGTCTCCGGCGGCAGCAGCTGTTAACAGTGCGCGAACCAGGTCGCAATCAAGATCAAGCGCAAGGCGCTCTGGTGGTGTCAAGTTGTTAATGTCCCCTTCACGCGGCCCAGCTGGCGGCGATGCAGATGGCCAGACGACGCTTGGCGTCAAAGGCACTTTAAAGTCTTAATCTGAGGAAAATATGTCAGGACTACTAAAACCATTTATGCCCAAGGCCCCGCCTCCTGCACCTGTCGCTATTAGCGCGACGCAAACAAAGCAAGAGGCGCGGGCCGAGGCGCAAACGCGAGAGCAAACGGCGCAGGCAGCTGCACGCAGGCGCGTTCAGCGCACCGGTGGCATTAGGCTGTTAATGTCTCCCGTCAGGCAAGAGGGCCCTGGCCAGATGGATGCCATGGAAACTTTAGGCATTGGCAAGAAAAACACATAAGCAAACAATTGGAATCAAAGCGCAATGCCTAGACTTAATGTAAAAGAATTAATGGAGCGGGAGGCAAAAGCCCAAGCCCGCAAGGACGAGTGGCGGTCCATATACGAGGACTGCTACGAGTTCGCCCTACCGCAGCGCAACCTGTACAGCGGGAACTACGAGGGCAAGGTCGCGGGTAAAGCCAAGATGTCCCGTGTTTTCGACTCGACGGCTATCCACGCAACGCAGCGCTTTGCCAATCGGTTGCAAGCGGGGTTGTTCCCGCCGTATAAATCCTGGTGCCGCCTGGAGCCTGGCAGTCAAATAAATGAACAAGACAAGGTGCAAGTTCAAGAGATATTTGACAAGTACAGCGACCAGTTATTTGAGACGCTGCGCCAAACCAACTTCGATTTGGCCATGGGTGAGTTCTTGCTGGACATGGCAGTCGGCACCGGTGTAATGATGATTACAGCTGGCGACGAGTCTACGCCAGTACGGTTTACACCCATTGCTCAATACCTGGTGGCCATCGAGGAGGGCGCCAACGGCGTTGTTGAAAACGTTTACCGTAAGCTCCGCGTAAAAGCTGAGTGCGTGCAGCGCGAGTTCCCTGGTGCGCAGATGACGGTGGAATTGGCCGAGGCGATCGAGCGCCGCCCAGACCAGGAGCTTGATTTATTCGATGCTGTTGTATATGACCAGGACACGGGCCGGTATCACTACCACGTTGTCTGGCCAAGCAAAAAGCAGGAGCTGGTCTACCGCGAGATGCGCTCCAGCCCCTTTGTTGTCTCCAGGTACATGAAGGTGGCGGGCGAGGTCTATGGCCGAGGTCCATTAACAACTGCGATAGCGGACATTAAAACCCTAAACAAAACACTAGAGCTGGTTCTTAAAAATGCGTCTCTGTCCATTGCTGGCGTTTACACGGCTGCGGATGATGGTGTTCTAAACCCGCAGAATGTGCGTATTGTCCCTGGTGCTGTTGTAGCGGTTGCCCGCAATGGCGGACCTAATGGGGCGTCGTTGATGCCACTGCCACGGGCTGGAGATTTCAATACAAGCCAGATTGTTATCCAGGACCTGCGAATGAGTATCAAGAAGATCTTGATGGACGATACGCTGCCGCCTGACAACATGACCGCGAGGTCTGCGACCGAGGTGGTGGAGCGCACACGCGAGCTGGCTACTAACCTGGGCAGCGCGTTTGGCCGTTTAATTACCGAGACCATGGTCCCGATTATTGCCCGCACGCTGTTCGTTATGGACCAGCAGGGCTTGATCGATTTGCCTTTAAGGGTGAATGGCTCTGAGGTAAAGATTACCCCAGTGTCGCCGTTAGCCCAGGCGCAAAAGCTGCAAGAGGTTAACGACGTTATGCAATATGTGCAGATGGCCAACGCCATGGGTACTGAAGGCCAGATTACGGTTTCTATCCAGCGCGTCCTGGCATTTGTTGCGCAGCGCATGGGTATCGATCAAAACCTACTTAATAGCCCAGAGGAGCAGCAGCAGATTATGCAGCAGATGCAGCAGCAAATGATGCAGCAGCAAATGGCAGAGCAGCAGGCGGCTGCGCCGGTCAATGATGGCGGCGCCATGGCGGGGGCAATGCAATGATAGAAGACGGTTGGGATGGCTTAACAGAAGCGCCACGGATAGAGGCTCGACAAGCGGACGATCTCGATATCCTATATGGGCGCTGCTTTAAGTCGGAGGAGGGTCAAAAGGTGCTTGCGCATCTGCGATCTATTACTATCGAGAGACCGACCTGGACCCCAGGGGAAGATGCCAGTTATGGCTACCTCCGGACCGGGATGGCCGAGATTGTCCGCATGATTGAAAAGAGAGTAGAAAGAAGCGATGGATAACCAAGAAGCAACACAGCAGGACAACATCGGTAAAGATGCCCCGCTGTTAAACCTATCGGCCCAGGATGATGTTTCAAAACAAACCCCGGAATCACCTATACCTTTATATGCCCCTGAGCCTGGCCAAGAGCCTGAGCAAAAAACGGAGGCTGCCGAGCGCCCTGAATATCTGCCAGAACAATTCTGGAAAGATGACGCGCCGGACGTAGAGAATCTTGCAAAGAGCTACAACGAGCTGCGCAAGAAGTTTAGCCAAGGCAAGCATAAAGCGCCAGAAGATGACTATGACATTAAAAATTTGGTGGATCAAGGTCTCAATACAGATGACCCTGCTGTCGGCATATACAAAAGTTGGGCTAAAGAAAATGGAATTAGCCAGGCAGCGTTTGAAGACCTAGCCGCACAAGTGCTGCAGGTGGGCAACGATGACGCCACGCAGTACGAGTACGATCGCCAGGCTGAGATGCAGAAGTTGGGCGAGCGAGCTAACGAAAAAGTCCAGATGGCTGAGCGGTTGCTAATGAAAGCGCCACTAACCAATAGCGAGCGAGAGGCGATGGCCGATAGCCTGGGTTCTGCTGACGCGATAAATGCTTTTCTGAAATATCATTCGTCATTGACCAATGAGGGGATACCATTGCAGCCATCAGCCCAGTCGCCAGAGATGACGCGAGAGGACCTAGAGGGCGCTATTGCCGATCCACGCTGGCAGACGGATGTTGGTTTTAGGACAAAAGTAGAAAAACAATGGCTTAATTCTCAAAATTAACTTGTTGTCAAGTCTATTTATTGTGTATAGAATAGGCTCCGGTGGATAATCGTTTGCGCGACCCGCCTATATGGTGAACCCATTAGTGGCGCGGCTATCCCCGCGCAAGCGACCGCCCTGATAAGGATAACGAGAGCGATAACTGAAACTTTCTTTAGGAGGGTTCTGCTATGGCGCAGAATGTTACTTCGGCTTTCGTTACCTTATTTGAATCAGAGGTAAAACAAGCCTATCAAGCACAAGCCTTATTGCGCGGTACTATCCGCAGCCGTACAGGCGTCCAGGGTACTTCTGTAAAGTTCCCTAAAATCGGCAAAGGTGTTGCCACTGTTCGCGTTCCGCAGACAGATGTCACCCCATTGAACGTCACTTATAGCCAGGTAACTGCGACTATGAGCGATTACATTGCTGCCGAGTACAGCGACATCTTCCACCAAAGCCACATCAATTTCGATGAGCGCCGCGAATTGGTTGATGTTGTGTCTAAGTCTATTGCTCGCCGTATGGACCAGATCGTTGTCGACGCGCTCGACGCTGCATCTTCTCCCTCTACTGTCGCAACAGGCATCGGCGGTGCAACCACCAACATGAACATCGACAAGCTGCGTGCAGCGTCTAAAGCGCTGAATGAAAAGAACGTGCCTGCTGAAGGCCGTTACTTGCTCATGCACGCCTCTCAGTTAGATGCTTTGTTGGGCACCACGGAAGCCACATCCGCTGACTTTGCGTCAGTCCGGGCTTTGGTTCGTGGCGAGTTGGATTCGTTTATGGGCTTCCAAATTCTCACCATGGGCGACCGTGATGAGGGTGGCGTGCCTAAGCCATCTACCCGCACTTGCTTTGCCTGGCACAAAGATTCAGTCGGCTACGCAGAATCTATGGCTCAGAAGACCGAGGTCAACTATGTCCCTGAAAAGACGTCGTTCCTGGTTAGCTCCATGTTCTCTGCTGGTGCTGTCGCGATCGATGATGACGGCATTGTAAAAATCAGCTGTACTGAATAAGGGGGATTATTATGGCTTTCTCATCAACTGGCTTTACAGCCTATGCGGCATCTAAGCGTGGCAGCGCTCCATCTATGTATGGATACAAGTCCACCGATGCTATTGCAGACGTAAATACCGCTGGGTATTTCAACGCACTGTCAGACACCCTGGAAGTGGGCGATGTCATTCACTGTGTTACATCAACGGGTACAACCGCTGTTGTTAGCTTGGTGTATGTGCTATCTAACGCTGCCGGTGTGGTAGACGTTTCAGACGGAACAGTCTTGGCCAATACGGACTCTGACTAAGCAGACGGGGTGGGGAGCAATCCTCACCCCTATTCCATTGATGTAAAGGGGTCCGCATGGCAGCAGGTGATACTAGCTTGTCTATCTGTTCAGATGCTTTGATTATGTTGGGCGCTCAGCCTATATCATCATTCACTGAAGGCACAGACGCTGCACAGGCTTGCGACCGCTTATATCCCGATCTTCGGGATTCTTTGCTTTCCAGGTACTCATGGAGCTGGAGCAGCAAAAAAGCGCAGATCTCGCGCTTAACAACCAATCCAATAAATGAGTGGGATTACGCCTACCAACTACCTGGCGATATGCTGTCTGGCGTTATAGCGCTATTTAACACCGCAGACACGACAGGTTTCCCGCTGCGCAGTGGCTGGGAAATATACGGCGACCAGGTTTATACAAACGAAGAAACCGTTTACATTGATTATCAGTTTACGGTTGACGAGAGCAAGATGCCATATTACTTTGTGCATTTCTTGCGCTACGCCATGGCTGCAGAGCTTGGCATGGTGATTACCGACCAGGTATCAAAAGCAGATTACTATCGGTCTTTGGCTTTCGGTGGCGCTGGCGAGCAGGGGCGTGGCGGCTTGTTTAGAGAGGCCATGAATATTGATAGCCGTGGCCAGCTGCCGCGAGTAATTGAGGATTATTCACTGATTGACGTAAGAGGCTGAGATGACGCGCATTGTCCAGTTTCAAACTAACTTCTCAGTGGGCGAGTTAGATCCGCTGCTTAAAGCCAGGACCGACTTGCAGCAGTATCAAAACGCGCTCGAAAAGGCTACCAACATATACATCCAGCCCCAGGGCGGGGTGCGACGTCGTGATGGCCTGCGATTTGTTCACAGCTTTGGAAGTGGCTTTACTGCTTTTAAGGTCATACCGTTTGAGTACAACGTCATAGATAGCTACACCCTGGTGTTTGTCGATCTGCGAATGTATGTCTTTAAGGCTGGGGTTTTGCAGACCAACATAAACGGCAGCGGAAACGACTACGCTACAACAACGATCACAGCAGCAATGCTCGATGATCTCAATTACACCCAGGCCGTTGACACGCTGATTTTGTGCCATGAAGACCTGGAGACGCAGCGCATCTTGCGTAACAGCGATACCAGCTGGACAGTGTCGGCGCTGCCACTTGCCTATATACCTAAGCACGCATATTCGCTTGATACGCATGATCCGCAGTTCACAATCACGCCGAGCCAAATAGATGGCAACATCACCATAACAGCCAGCGCGGTAACAACTGAAACCGGCACGGCGCAGGCTGGCAGCGCGAGCACCCTTACGGTTAAGGCGGCCTCAACTTATGCAGATGACCAGCCAAACGGTATGTTTATTAACATTACGGCGGGCACCGGAGCTGGCCAAACGAGGCACATTGAAGATTTTGTAGCTGCTACAAAAGTGCTTACAGTTTATCCGGATTGGGATACGGCGCCAGACGCCACTAGCCAATATAGGATCAACGCATTTGAAGCTGCTGCTGTTGATGAATACGCCAACATCCTAAATGGTTTTGGCCGAGCCAGGTATACCGAGTTTGTTAGCCACACCCAAATGAAGGCGTATGTTGAGATTCCATTTTTTGATACGAGTGCAATCACAGCTGGCAACTGGGAAAGTGAGCATGGATACGAGCCGACCTGGTCCGCATCCAGGGGCTGGCCGCGCAGCGCAGCGTTCCATGAGGGCCGTCTATATTTTGGCGGGTCGAAGTCTCGCCCTAATACGATCTGGGGTTCGCGAGTTATTGATTACTTTAACTTCAACCCTGGTTCAACTTTGGATGACGATTCTGTTGAGGCGACAATAAACACCAATCAGCTCAACGTCATTACCAATCTGGTCCCAGGCCCTGACTTGCAGGTCTTTACTACTGGCGGTGAGTTTGTCGTAAGCCAGGCTGCCAATACGCCAATCACGCCATCATCATTTTTAGTAAAGCCGCAGACCAGGCTGGGCAGCAAGCCCGGTGTGCCAATGGAGGATCTGAACGGCGCAACAGTGTTTGTGCAGCGCCAGGGCCGGTCTTTGGTGTCGTTCCAGTTCCAGGATACAACCGCTGCCTATAGTACCCAGGCGCTGTCGGTGCTCAGCTCGCATCTTATTAAGGTGCCAATAGACCTGGCAGCTCGCAGGGCGACGTCTACCGACGAGACGGATAGATTGTTCCTGGTTAACGGCGATGGGACCATGGCTGTCTACTCTATCCTGGCGGCTCAAAACGTGATTGCTCCCAGTGAGTTCACAACAAACGGGGACTTCATTGCGGTTGCTTGCGAGATCGATGAGATCTATGTAATTGTCAAACGAGTCATCGATGGCACTACTTCGTATAACCTGGAGCTGTTTGATTCGAGCTTGACGGTTGATAGCGCAAAGAGCGGCGGCGCAGCTGCGTCTGTCAACATGGACCACCTGACTGGTGGCGAGGTCCAGATTATTCGAGACGGCATTGTAGAGCCAACTCAGACCGTGCCAGCCTCGCCTTATACGGTTACGTTTGAAAGAGCTGCCACAAGCTCATACCAGGTGGGCCTGGCTTACGATATACAAATTAAGACAATGCCAGCAGAGCCAAGGCTGGCGCAGGGCACTTTGCTTGGCACCAAGAAGCGGATCTTGCAGGTTGACGCCATTGTCTACGAATCGCAAAACATGAGCGTGAACGGCAAGCTAATCGCTTTCCGCAATTTTGGTGAGAATGTTTTGGATTCAGCGGTGCAGGAATTTACCGGCACAAAAACCGTTAGCGGGCTGCTTGGGTTTAGCAACACGGGGCAGATTGAAATTAGTCAGACGGCCCCATTGAAATTAACATTGCTCGGACTAGAGTACAGAATGAGCGTGGGGAATTAAGATGTCAGCAAATCCAATGACAGTCGCGTCAGTGTTCTCTGCTATAGGGACCATATCAGCGGGAAAAGCGCAGCAGCAGGCGTACAACTCACAGGCAGCGCAAGCTGTTATTAAAGGCCGCAGCCAGGCGATTGCGTATAAGCAGCAGGGCGCCGACGTTCTAAGAAGCCTTAATCAGAACCTGGCTGCCATTGTGGCCAGGGCGGCGGCTGGTGGTGTTATGGCCAACACCGGAAGCGCTCGCGGGATGCAGGGCTACGCCTTAAAAGAGGGTGTGCGCGAATACGATTCGACGCGAGACAATGCTGTCCTTGCTGTTAGCTCTGCTAATTGGCAGTCCAGTATTTACAGACAGGCTGGCAGAAACGTAATGAAGGCTGCTTATATTTCAGCAATCGGGCAGGTTGCGCAGGGGGCCGCTATGGATAGTCAGCTCAAAGCTCCGTCTTTGCAGCCCATGCCAAACCTAGTTAATGTTGGACCTTAATTATGGCCGAACTACCACGCTACAAACGATTAGGAATCCAGGCAGCGCAGCCCGGTAATATTGATTTTGCCGACAGCCGCGAGGCCGCCAGGGTAGGTCAGACGATTAGCCAGCAGGTGGACCGCATGGCCGCTTTTGTCTACAAGCAAGAGTCTGCAAAGGCTGAGCAGCGTGGCGCCCAGGCAGTGCAGGACCTTGGTGCGCAAACAGTCTTGCAAAGACTGGGGGCTGCAGGTGGCCCGTCTACTATTGCAGAGCGCTCCGCCTACAACACAGCCAACCGTATTTACGCGACTGAGGTCGAGACAATGGCGCGTGCCAGGATCGGCGACGCTGTTAACCAGGCTCAATTAAACAACGAGCCGCTAGAGATATTTAAGGGCCGACTAAATGAGATTGTCGACGGCTTTCCTGCGGCCCTCTCAGACGTAGATGCAGCGGTTGCTGGAGAGCTGCGAGCCAAACTGTCTGGCGTAGCCATGCAGGCGGGCGTAAGTTACTCTGGCTGGATCGGGGCCAAGGCTCAAGAGGCGCTGCAAGGCCAGGCGCTGCAAGGTATTGCGCAGCGGCAAAGCGACATCTACAGCTTTGCCAGAGCTGATATGAACCCTGAAGACAGGGAGGCGGCGCTTGGGCTTGAAATGTTTGGTCTTGCCGAGTATATGCGGGACCGCAATTTTGACGAGGCGCAGATATCCAAGGCCCTTATAGATACCAGGTCGCAGATCACCATTGAAAGCTCTATATCGACTTTCCAGCGCTTAACGACTTTAGATCAGCAAAAGGCGTTTGTTGAAGACATACTAAAAAACCCACCAGGCGACATGACGGCCCAGGCTGCACGCACCCTGGCTCGGTCTTTCCAGGCAGAGATCGGCAATACAATGTCTGCCTTGCGCTCAGAGAGAACGGACATTAAACAAGACTTGGCTGAGCTGACAACGATCCTAACCAAGGGTGGCACGCCGGACCCCAAAAAGATAGCGGCGTTAGAGGCCAGGGCTTCCAGGTTGCCTGCAGAGCTGCAAGGCGATCTGCGCCAGGATATAGCAAATACACAGATTGTTCAGGGCTACATCGAGGCTTTCCGCAAGATGTCTCCGACAATGCTGCAGTCTTCAATTAACCAAATGGCGCAGGGCATTGATGGGTTTGGCGGCGAGGGCCTTGACACATTGCCAGAGGTCAAAGTCCTAGAGGCAGCACGCAGCCTGCTGGGCACCATGAACACCCAAGTCGAGCGAGATCCTATATCCTGGGGGGTTCAAACCGGCCTGATAAACTTCACGCCAATAAACCTGACATCACCGGAGGCTGCCGCTGAGTCCATTGGCCAGCGTATGGCGGACGCCAGGCGGGTCAGCGCGGTCTACGGGGCGCCTATTAAGTTCCTGACTGACGAGGAGGCCAGGGCAATGTCAATGCTGCTAAACCAGCGGGTTGATGCTAATGGCAACGAGAGTCCGCGAGCGCAGCGCATGGCGCTATTGTCCGGCTTGGTCCAAAACTTTGGCAGCTACTCTGCTGATGTTCTGTCTGAGCTGTCTGATGTAGATCCGCAGCTGGGACACGTTGGTGGCTTGGTCTTGATTGGGCAGCCGTCTACAGCCAGCGCAGCCATGGCTGGGATGGATCTTATGAAAGAGGGCAACAATGCAATTGGCTTGTCTGGTAACGACCCTAAGATACAGTTTGCGGAGATTTCTGGCTCGGCTTTTATGCTGCAGTCTACCGCCAGGGCAACCGGTCTAAAGGTCGCCGAAGCCATATATACCAAGAAGGCGCTGGACCAAGGCTTGGTTGAGTTTGATGAAGGGCTTTGGGAGAAGTCTATACAACTGGCCTTTGGCTACGACGAGCGCAGCGGCACCGGTGGCCTGGGTGAGATCCGGGACAAGATCACGCTGCTGCCAGCTGGGTTTACAGCCGACCGGTTTGAAGAAGTCCTGGAGACTATGACCATGGACAAGCTCATGTCGGCGTCTGGCTTGGATAATATCGATCCTAGCATTGTCAGCCAAATACAGGATAACGACCGCATTTACCCCATTGTCAACAACAATGGCGAGTACATCTTGGTGTATGAGCAGGACGGCACACAAAGACACTTCACCAACAAAAACGGCGCGGTGATTGTAATTGATATGAATAAACTGATGGGTGCTGGCCGATGACATTCCTGCTGCAAAAGCGCGATCGATTAGACCTGTCTCCAGAGAACGCAGTCAGCCAGCCGCTTGGCGGCTTTTCTGAGAACGTGTCTGCTGCATACGAGGCTTTTAAGCTAAACGATCAGTCCTACAGCGAGGCCCCAGTCTTAAAAGATCAGTGGGGTCCTATTGTTGACCTGGTCAACGAGCGCTCTGGCGGCAAGTCATTCTTCAACCCTGCCAATTATTTAACCAGCAGCCCCTTTAACGCTGCGGCGTCAGAGGGCCATGCTCAGTTAATGTATCAGTCATATGCCAATGACCTGATTAAATTCATCAACAGCAACAAAGACCAATACCCTGAGCTGGGGTGGGTTTCGATGGATGAGATTTCTAAGCGCGGCATGGCCGCTGCCAGGACAGCCAGGCAAGATCTGCAAAACCTGGAGGGCCGCTCCCCTGGGGTGTTAAATACGGTAGGCCGTTTTGTCGGCTCAATGGGCGGCGTGGCTACTGATCCATTCGTTTTGGAAGGCGGCCTGGCCGTCAGGACTACTGGCTCTTTGTATTCTGTAATGTTTAAAGAGGCGCTGGTCAACGGCGGCCTGGAGGCAATGGCCCAGACTGGCGTTAAAAAGTGGTACGAAACCCTGGGGTACGAGTACACCCCGGAGCAATTTTGGACATCAGTGGCGGCAGCTGGAGCTTTTGGCGGCGCCATGCCCCTGGTCTTTAAGATTGGCGGCAAAACCATATCCCTGACTAGCGACCAGATGAAGAAGGGCTACCAGGCGGTAGTTGATTCTGGAGCTTACAAGCCCACCCCGGTTGTCGAGACGGCAGCCCGCCAGGCGGATATCTTAGAGGCAGATGCAGCGGCCAATCCCCTGGTGGACGCAGCCGAGCATCAGTCGCGCATGGACCATGCTATGGCTGCGTTAGACAATAACGAATCGCCACCGATGTCTGACAAGCCTAACTCGCTGGTTAAACCCATGCGCAGCGCAACAGAGGCGGACAACTTGGACGGCCTGGTCTATCGATTTAATCCAGACGAGATCCAGGTAGACGCCCAGACGTTTCAGTTTAAGGCTGGCGGCGACGAGTTCGGCGTTAGCGAGAGGCTGCAGGGCATTACCGAGTGGGACCCAATTAAAGCTGGCCAGGTTACGGTTTACGAATATGCTGACGGCGGGCGGTTTGTGGCTGACGGCCACCAGCGCGTCGGCCTGGCGCGGCGCATTAAGTCGCAAGATCCAACGCAGGATGTACAGCTGTATGGCCATCTGCTGCGTGAGACAGACGGCATTACGCCAGAGATGGCAAGAGTTATTGCTGCTGTAAAGAATATCTCAGAGGGAACCGGCACAGCAATCGACGCAGCCAAGGTGCTGCGGGTTGCGCCAGAGCGCATTGGTGAGCTGCCACCCAGGTCTGCCCTGGTGCGCCAGGCCCAGGGTTTGGTGCTGCTATCTGACGAGGCGTTTGGCGCTGTAGTCAACGGCATTGTTCCAGCTAACTACGCGGCTTTAATTGGGCGTCTTATCCCAGAAGATGAGGGGATGCAAAAGAGCGCCATATCCGTTTTGGCAAAAACAGACCCTGCCAACGAGTTCCAGGCTGAGGCTATTGTACGCCAGGTCCGAGATGCTGGCGGGCAGAAGATGACACAGGACGGGCTGTTTGGCGAGGAAGTTATCACCGAGAGTTTCTTTACCGAGCGGGCTAGAATCCTGGACCGTGCGCAGAAGCAGCTGCGCCAAGATAAGGCGGCCTTTGGCACCCTGGTGCGCAACGCTGAGAGACTTGAGGCCGAAGGCAACCAACTGGCACGCCAGGCAAACCAAAAGAGATCTGATAATGACACCCAAGCAATCGCGCTCATCCAAGCGCTCGCCAACACAAAAGGCCCAATCTCTGACGCCCTCAACGCAGCAGCAAGAGCAGCTCGCGAAAGCGGAAGCTACGCAGAACCTACTCGCAACTTCGTCGACGCTATCAGAGTCGCAACTGAATCAGGCGATTTCGACCGGCTATCAACTGGCGATGTTGGACAGTTTGTCGATGCTCCAACGCAAGGCCGCCAGGCTCCGGATGTCTCAGAGCGAGCAGTCGACGGATTCGATGAGCCAGCAGGCCAAGGCGTAATAGACCAGGCTGACCAGCTGCAGAACGATATCTTTGGTGCAGCTGACCCAGCGCCGCAGCCGGTGCGCGAAACAAGAATACCTGATGACCAGGTGATTCGTAAGCTGGACCTCGATGCAGATGATTTTGCTTTAATTGATAAGCGGCTTAAAAAAGACCAAAATTTTGCGTCCCTTGACGATCTCATGGAGCGCGGCGCTCGCAATCATACTGAGCTTACTGAGCAAATCAGAGTTGCGACAGAGGCCGCTGGTGCAGTCCAAAAGGTCGCGCCGTTCAAACAAAGAAGTCGCGTAATAGAAAAGGTCCAAAGCAAATACAAGGGCAAAATCCACAAAGTTACCGACGCTGCTCGCGGCGGGATTGAGGCTGAGACCAATGAAATAGCGGATGCTTTTGTTGATGCGTTATCAAAAAAATACAAGCTCCTGGATGAAGGTTATGCGTTCACAGAGGCTGGATATTTTGATCGTAAGCTGACGGTAATTTTTGAAGACGGCCAGCTAGGCGAGGTTCAAATCTGGCCAGCAGGTATGCTTGAAGCCAAAGAGGCCAAGGGCGGCCACAAACTGTATCAAGTTTATAGAGATAACGCCCAGCCAGAAGATGTGCGTATGGCAGCTAAAGAAGGGATGCAGCAGATCTACAGCGAGGTGGCTGCCAATTTATCAGATAGTTGGAAAGCTGTTTTTTCGCGTCAAATGTCTTCTGGCATAGACGCCCCAAATAGAGCGGTTCGAGAGGCTACGACCGCTCGGGTGACTTCAGGGGATCTTTCGTCGCCCAGTACCTCGGCGGCTTTAACAGGACCCCAGCTGCCGTCATCGTCATCTAGGCTGAGCATAACGCCAGGCGATGTTTCGATGGCTGGAATTGATCCGTCTATTAGAAAAAATCTCATTGAGTCCTCCAGTGACAGTATAGACTTTGCTGGTCAAAACGTCAAAGTCAATCTGGACGAGGAAATCCCGCTCGACCTTCGGGTTGACCCAGAGACCGGTGACGTTGTATCACAGGCCACAACACTGCGCCAGATACAAGATGATATCGCACAAGATCAAAAAATGCTAGACCGTTTAAGAGGGTGTGCTGAATGAGCTTTAGAGAATGTATTGTTAACGCCGAGGCCGAGGGCACGATAACGGGCGAGCAGGCCAAGCAAGCCCGCGAGCTGTTCGATGATTTGGAAACAGAGTACCAGGGGAACATGGCTGGTCCAGCTGCCAGCCTAAAAGCGGCCAGAGACGCATTTGGCTCCCTTGAGCGCCAGGCTCTTGAGCGCAAGCGTCGCAAGCTGCTGCAAGTACAAAACTGGCAAAAGCTCAAAGTTAACCTGGAAGGCTACCGCAATTTGCGAGGCGAGCGCGACATTGGCCGCGCAGCCGAGGCTTTGTTCGATACTGACGGCTTGTCTAAATATTCCAGCGTGGTGCAGCGTGAGGCAGCTGTTGAGCGCAGCGCTACCAGGAAGCTGTACAACGTCCTGGCAACATTCCGGCGCAACCTGTTGGGCGAGACCAGGAACAAGGCCGACTTGAAGAACATGATCCGAGAGGTGTTTGAGCGCGGCAGTACCGGCGACGCCAGCGCCAGGGAAATGGCCGAGGCTTGGGCAGAGGCAAGCGACTATCTACGCAAGCGTTTTAACGCTGCTGGTGGCCGCATACCAAAGCGCAAGGATTGGGGTTTACCCCAGGTGCATGACACGTTGGCGGTACGCAAAGCTACGTTCCAAGAATGGCGCGACTTTATCCAGCCGCGCCTGGATAGCGCAAAGATGATCGACGAGGTGACGGGCCTGCCGTTTACGCCAGATCGCATGGAGCTGGCGCTGCACAATGTTTATGAGACCATCCGCACAGATGGCATGAACAAGCTAATACCGGGATCTGTTGGCCAGGGTAAATCTGTTGCCAACAGAAACCTGGACCATCGTTTCCTGGTGTTTAAAAATGCCGACAACTGGATGCAGTACCAGGAGAAATTTGGAAACTCAAATTCGTTCGATACCATGTTTGCCCACATTAAGGTGATGGCAAAAGATATTGCCATGATGGAGGTCTTAGGGCCAAACCCCAAGGCTACCGTTACCTTTCTAAAGCAGACTATCCAAAAAGAGGCGGGGATGAAGGCCGACGAGGCAGCCGAAAACGCTGCACGCAAATCATCGGCTCGCCTGGATAGTTTGTACCTGGCGGTGACTGGCGCCAACAACGCGCCTATTGACGGCAAGTTTGCATCTACGTTTGCCGGTCTGCGCCAGGTGCTGCAATCTGCGCAGCTAGGCGCTGCTGCCATTTCTGCAATTACTGATGTCAACTTTAACCGCCTGGCTCGCAGCTTTACTGGGCTGCCACAGGCAAATACACTTACCCAGTACCTAAAGCTAATTAGCCCCCTGGGCGCGGAGGAGAAGGGCAAGCTGGCCATTCGCCTGGGGCTAATTGCCGAGGGCTGGTCTAGCCTGGCCTCCGGTCAGATGCGCTATGTTGGCGATATATCCGGCCCAGAGATTACGCGCCGCGTCGCTGATTTTGTAATGCGTGCGTCGCTGCTGTCTCCGATGACGCAAGCTGGACGCTGGGCGTTTGGCATGGAGTTCCTGGGGGCGTTAGCGGACAATGTCGGCAAGACTTTCGACCAGCTGGATGAGCCATTTCGTAAGACCATGGAGCGCTACAACCTGAGCAGCGATCACTGGGAGATTATCCGCAAGACGGACTTATACGAGCATGAGGGCGCGACCTTCTTACGAGCAGAGGATATTGAGGCCAGGACAGACATTACACCTGGTCTCGCGAGAGACCTGGGCACCAGGCTTATGGAGATGGTGGAGACCGAAACCAATTTTGCCGTCCCATCTACCAGCCTTCGCGGGCGCACAGCCCTGACGGGAGATGCCCGACCAGGAACAATCTCCGGCGAGCTGGTCCGATCCTTCGCTATGTATAAGAATTTTGGCATTACCCTGGTCAACACCCATTTGATGCGGGGTATGCAGCAGCAAGGCGGCAAAGCCAAGGGCCGTTATTTTGCAGACCTGATTATCTCCACCACAGTGATGGGCGCTCTGGCGATGCAGCTTAAAGAGATGTCTAAAGGACGAGACCCTAAGCCGATGACTGGTCCTGCCTTTTGGGGCGCAGCTTTGCTACAGGGCGGCGGGCTTGGAATCTTTGGGGACTTCTTGTTTTCAGACGTCAACCGTTTTGATCGCGGCCTGGCAGAGACAATTGCTGGCCCGGTAGTTGGTTTTGCTGATGATGCGCGTAAGCTCACAATCGGCAATCTTATGGAGGCGGCCAGGGGCGAAGATACAAATGCTGGCAGTGAGATGATTAAGTTTGCTGCACGTTATACACCAGGCGCCAGCTTATGGTACACACGCCTGGCGCTGGAGCGCATGGTAATCGACCAGGCGCAGATGATGACAGACCCAAAGGCTAAGTCAAAGATGCGGCGCCTGGAAAACCGATACAAGAAACAGCAAGGTCAGAAGTATTGGTGGCGTCCTGGCAAAACAGCGCCGGACCGTGCGCCAAACCTTGAAAACGTACTGGCGCCCGCGCCTTAATTCTGGTAAAAACCTAAACAATCCTGGAGCTAAAGATGGCCGATATTGCAATTAACCCAGTAACCCGCCGTGTTCAATATACTGGCAACACGGGGCTGGGTCCTTTTTCCTTTACGTTCAACATCCTGGTCAACACTGATATTGTTGCGTACAAGAACAGCACGCTGCTAACGCTAACCACGGACTACTCGGTTGCCATTAACGCAAACGGCACCGGCACAATCACGCTAAGCGGATCGAGCAATGGCACAGCATTGATTGCAGCGGACATCCTGACGATTGTTGGTGGCCGCGAGCTAAGCCGGACCACTGACTTTGTGACGGCTGGTGACTTGTTGGCATCTAGCCTAAACGAGCAGCTGGACAGCCAGGTGATTATGGTTCAGCAGCTGGACGAAAAAGTCGAGCGGACCATGCGCGTCAGCCCGGATGATGTCTACAACGACATGACGCTGCCCATCAAAACCAGCCGAGCTGGAAAAACCCTGGCGTTTGACGCTAACGGCGACCCAACTGTTGGTGAGGATATCGGCAACTGGCGCGGTAACTGGGCGTCCGGCACTACCTTTACAGTGCGCGACCTGGTTAAAGACGCAAGCAACAGCAGCATTTACCGCTGCAACACAGCCCACGTTAGCAGTGGGTCAACACCTATCAGCACCAACGCCGACAGTGCAAAGTGGGACCTGGTGATTGATGGCACCGCTGCGGATGATGCCGAGACAGCCCAGGCTGCAGCAGAGGCGGCCCAGGCTGCAGCTGAGGCGGCTGCGGCTGACGCTGCAAAACTAGCAACCAATGCCGAAGACAGCCAGTACACATTGTCTGATTCTTCGACCGGGTACTCTGCGCTGCACTACGCGGCAAAGGCGGAGGACTCAAGTACAGCTGCGCTAGGCGCACAGTCGGCTGCCGAGGCTGCTAGAGACGCGACCCTTGCAGCTTACGATAGCTTTGACGATCGATACCTGGGAGCCAAGGCGAGCGACCCTACTGTTGACAACGACGGCGACGCGCTGGCGGCTGGGATGCTGTACTACAACACCACTGTCCCGGAGATGCGTCTGTACACAGGGTCTGCCTGGGTGGCAGCGTATGTGTCTGGAGATTCTTTTCTTGCCACAGCCAATAACCTTTCTGATCTTGCAAACGCGGGCACTGCCAGGACAAACCTCGGGGTTGCCATTGGGACTGATGTACAGGCCTATGACGCCACGATTGTGGTTGACGCTGACATCGGTGTATCAGTACAAGCCTATGACGCTGATACGGCTAAGACAGACGTTGCTCAGACGTTTACAACATCACAGCGCGGCACTGTAACAACCGATAACGACTTGTCGTTTGACTTGTCAGCAACCAACAACTTTTTCTGTACACCAGCAGGCACGGGGACGCTTACGTTCACGAATCACACGGCTGGTCAGTCTGGATTTATTCTGCTAGACAACTCTGGTGGTCACAGCATCACGGCGGCTGGCACGACCAAGATTAACGCCGATGACCTGACTGCCATATCTACGGCGGGCGTGTACGTCATTGCTTACTTTGACAACGGCACGAACACTTACATTATGGTTTCACGGAGCTTCGCATGAGCTTATTACCCGTAGGATTCGGATCGCAAGGTGGTGGCTACACCATTGAGAACTCCCTGCGCTTACGGTCAAGTGCGTCTGCTTATTTGAATAGGACGTTTGGGACGCCGACTGATAACAAGAAGTGGACATATTCAATTTGGTTTAAGCGCGGTCAATTAACTTATGGTGCATCTGGTGCGGCTGGTGCATTATTTTTTGCCCCATCTAGCGGAAGCACTTTTGCTGGCATTTACTTTACACCTACTGACATAATTAATTGGTATGACGCAAATGGTGGTGCAACAGTTTACTTGCTTCAAACTACACAAGTATTTCGTGACCCATCTGCTTGGTATCACCTTGTATGCGTATATGACTCAACGCAAGCAACTGCGGCTAATCGTCAAAAAATGTATGTCAATGGCGTACAAATAACAGCATTTTCTACTGCTTCTTATGTTGCACAAAATACAGATGGTCGTTTTAATTCTGCTGTTTCTCATGTATTAGGACAAACAACAGCGGTTTCACAATACTTCGACGGCTACCTAGCAGAAGTCAACTTGATTGACGGTCAAGCCCTAACCCCCTCAGACTTTGGTGAGTTTGACAGCGTAACAGGCGTATGGAAGCCAGCTAAGTACACAGGCACATACGGCACTAATGGCTTCTACTTGCCCATGCAACTCGACAATACTGTTGAGGGCTTTAACACGGTTACTTATATCGGAACTCAAAAGCCGCAAAAGATTAGTGGTGTCGGATTTTCGCCTGACCTCGTTTGGATTAAGTCACGCAACAACGCTCAAAACCACACGTTGTATGATTCAGTCAGGGGTGCTACAAAGTATTTAATGTCTAACAGCGCTAATGCTGAAGCTACTGACGCACAGACATTAACATCGTTTGACACCGATGGCTTTAGTATGGGGACATCTTTCCCCAACGACTTAAACTATACCTATGTCGCATGGTGCTGGGACGCTGGCTCATCAACCGTAAGCAATACCGATGGTTCAATCACGAGTAGCGTGAGGGCTAACCCTGCCTACGGGTTTAGTGTGGTGACTTATACGGGTACAGGTGCTAACGCTACTGTTGGGCATGGTTTGGGTACTGCGCCAAGTATGCTAATTATTAAAGATAGAAATTCTTTTGGGGATTGGAACGTTTATCACGCGTCTAATACCGATGCACCAGAAACTGATTTTTTACGTTTCAATCACACAAATGCAACGGCTGATAACGCTGGTAAATGGAATGATACCCAGCCAACAAGTTCTGTTTTTTCGTTAGGTACAAATACTGGTGTTAACGCCTCTGGCGACAATATAGTTGCCTACTGCTTCAGCGAAGTCGCTGGCTACTCTAAATTTGGCTCCTATACGGGCACAGGCGCTTCTGGTAATGCAGTCACTACGGGATTCCGTCCTGCGTTTGTGATGATTAGGCGTACTGATTCTGCGGATAACTGGACGACTTATGACAGCACTAGGGACATTGAAGGCGCTGTTCTTTACCCTAATCTCTCAGTCGTTGAAGATGCCGCTGGGCATTTAGAGTTTACAGATACTGGGTGGACTTGGCTTGGGTCTAATAGCAATGCCTCTGGTGGCACTTACATCTACATGGCGTTCAAGGACACCCGTGAGTATGCCTACTGGTTAGACGACTCTGGCAACAACAACGACTGGCAACCCAACGGTGGCATCACAACTAACAGCACCGTGACAGACACGCCCACGCCTTATGCAGACGGTGGGAATTATGCTGTGTTGAATCCACTTGATAAGTATTCATCCACGATTGGCACTTCAGAAGCAAACACAAAACTTATCAGCACTAGCGGCGGGGCGTTTCAGCAAATTAGAAGCACTATTGGTATG
>Ga0209425_10001830_pt1 | contig 24504 bp, 29 predicted proteins | sample COG_05_FD_184749 | JGI IMG/M metagenome (GOLD analysis project Ga0209425, IMG submission 184749) | Pelagic Microbial community sample from North Sea - COGITO 998_met_05 (SPAdes) (version 2) | ecosystem: Environmental > Aquatic > Marine > Neritic zone/Coastal water | place: Helgoland, sampling...
TTCTGGAATATTCTCTATTACTGATAACCAAGTTAACTATGCAAACACTAATACTACTTCCGGTAACACTAATTCACAACCTCTTAATATGAGTGGTACTTCATCATTATCGGAAATATATTTTATAATTCAAGGTAATAATACTCCGACCGGAGGTATTGATGGATTTAGTAGTTTAAAAATAACTGACGGTACTAATAACTACAATGGTGTAGGAACCGAAGAATATAATGATAAGTATAGAGTTACATTTAATATTGGTTCCGCAAAAGGAAGAACCTTCTATTGGGGACAAGCTGCTTCGGCAACCATAGGTGTGCTTGAGATAGAAGACGCTTAACAGAACTTCTTATAAAATTAAAGTAGTAAAATAGAAAATTAAAAAGTTATGTGGTTGTATAAGGATAAGGTTGTAGAGAGTATTCAAGATATGCCCGAAAATACTTACGGGTTTATTTATAAAGTAATACACCCACCAACCGGTAAACAGTATATTGGTAGGAAGGTACTACAATTTAATAGAACTCTTCCTCCTCTAAAAGGAACAAAACGTAAACGTAAAATAATTAAAGAATCAGATTGGCTTAAGTATTACGGTTCACATAAAGATATCTTATCTTTAGTAAAAGAAGGTAAACAATCTGAATTTGAAAGAGAAATAATACAATATGTACCCAATAAAAAGCTTTTAACTTATTTTGAATGTAAATACCTATTTATATATGAAGTTCTAGAAAAACCAGACCTTTATATTAATGATAATATTTTAGGTAAATTTTACCGTAAAGATTTTACACAATGATCAAACTTAAAGACGTAATCGGATACCCCTCTCTAAAGTACCACTTAGACAACAAACTCTCTTTACATGAGCATGTCTACCGTTATAGCTCTGAAGCCTTTATACAGTTGTTTAAAGAAGCAAGAGAAGCCCTTAGCGACAGGGATATAGAGTTAGAAGAAGAGGATAGAGAGCTTCTAGAGACAACAGACATTGGTGAATACGGAGATTATAATGGTATGAGAGTTCCTTTAGATCTTCCAATGGCATCATCAAAGTATAATCCTTTATTTGAAATCGGAGCATATATTGATGAAATGATGGAAAATGAAGCTCTTTTAGACGAAGGTGCTTCTTTAGATGAATTAATTAACTTTGAAGAAATCAAAGAACTAGTAGAGTCTATAGGTGCAAAGATAAATATGGATAAGTTCAGACAAGCTGTTTCCCTAAACAAAGAAGAGCTTGACTATAACGGTTACGATATGATAAAAGCATCAGTCGACTATATAGCAGAATTAGAGTACAAAGGAAAAAAAGTACAACTAAACAAACCAAAACGTGGAGGTTCTAAAAAGTTTTACGTTTATGTTAAGAATCCAAAAACAGGTAATGTTAAAAAAGTTTCTTTCGGTGACACTAATCTTTCTGTAAAATTTAAACAACCAGGCGCCAGAGCATCTTTTGCCGCACGCCATAAATGCTCTACTAAAAAGGATAAAACTAAAGCAGGTTACTGGTCATGTAATATAGGCCGGTATTGGAAATCCCTCGGTGGAAGTGCTAACTTCTCAGGATATTGGTGATAAAATAAATGGCTAGACCGTATATAGAACAGGAAGACATTAGAACTTTCCTAGCTGCGTCCCCCAGTGCCGAATTTGTTTGGCATAGAGATAGAGAAGATAGATGGATTAAATCGTTAGACAATACTGATTGGAAATTTCAATTAGATAATAAAACTCCTACTACCCTAAATAAGGAGAAACTATTTATACCCAAAGAAACGTATCACCGTTTAATAAAAGGAACTGGTGATTTAAAATTAAAAGTAATAAAAGTAAATTAAAAATGGCAAAAGCTACAGCAGGAGGTAATTTTTTACGTACAGAAAGAAAAAAAAGACCGGGAGTACACGCAAAAACTAAAATTTCTGTACACAAGACCGGTAAGAACTATAAAAAACCCTATGTGGGCCAAGGCAAATGATAAAACTATCAAAAATATTACTAGAAGAACCTGTTGCTCAAGCAGCTGCTAAAGCAATTGACGCAGCAATTAACAGTGTAGATGAAAATATGAGCTACGGTGACTTCGCTAAAGCTGTTTCTATAATTATACTTGATCAGTATGGTTCACATAATATTGATCCTTTTATGAAAGATCTTCATAATCATCTCGGCATTAACGAAGCATCAAAAAATAACTCATCTCTAAAAAGTATTGAAAGCATCAGTATATCATACACTGACTCAGGAAAATACTACGGCACATACGTTCATTATAAAAAAGAAGGATCTTCAGCCCCTATACTCAACCGCAGTAAACTTTGGATAGACGAAGCAAACAAATTGTTAAACATGCTTGAAATAAATGGAGAAATTGATATGAGGTATGATGAAGAAAAACTAAGCAAGATAGTATCACAGCTTGAATCAAAAGGTATCCAAGCAGACTTTGACGATGCAATGGATGTAAGCTAATGAAACTTTTAAACATACTCCTTAACGAAGTTCTCGATGCTACTCCTGAGTTTAATCAGGAGGTTTCTAAGTTAAAAGACCAAGGAGCAACATTTATTGGCCAAGGAGACTATGGAAAAGTATTTAAACTTGGAGATAAAATAGTAAAAATCACATCAGACTCTGATGAAATACTTCACGTAAAACTCTTAAAAGGTAAGAAAACAAATAATTTTGTTTATATTTACGATATAAGGGTGATAAACGATCGCCTTGCTGTTATTACAATGGAAGACCTAGAAGAATTTAAAGGTGAAGTACCTCAAAAATTTATACAAGCTGCAGAACAAGAAGCAGAAAAATACGGGATAGACTCAGAGGAACTTGATTTTATTGGGGACAACATAATGATTGACCCTATAACAGGTAACTTAAAGATGGTTGATGTATAAGTAACATTTAGTTGCTTTTCTGAATAAAAGTTCGTATATTTAAGTATTAGTTACGGACTTTTATATGGATTATACATTTTTACTAGGCTCTATTGAAGGCATACTGGGCAAGGGTCAAAAGAGAGCAAGAGATAATTATGCTTTCCATTGTCCTTTTTGCAATCACCGTAAGCCTAAGTTAGAGATCAATATGGCTCCTAACAGTGAAGGCTTCAATCCTTGGGAGTGCTGGGTTTGTGAAACCAAAGGTAAGACTATTAGGTCTTTCCTGAAGCAATTAAGAATCCCTTCCGACCAATCACAAGAAATTTTAAAATATATCCCTAAAGGATCCTATATAGATTACAATCCTGTAACTATTGTTGAACTTCCAAAAGAATACCAACCCCTCTGGAATGCATCAACTACATCCTATATTGTAAGAAACGTAAAAAAGTACTTATATGACAGAGGACTTAACGACAATGATTTTATTAAATATAGTATTGGATACTGTACAACTGGAGAATATGGAGGACGAATTATATTTCCAAGTTATACTTCATCCAATCAACTCAATTTCTTTGTTGCAAGAAGCTATGATAGCAGCTACTTTAAATACAAAAACCCAGAAACATCAAAAGACATAGTCTTCTTTGAAAACCTAATTAACTGGAACCAGCCTATAATAATATGTGAAGGAGTATTTGATGCTATCGCTATTAGAAGAAATGCTGTTCCTGTACTAGGAAAATCTATCTCCAAAGCGTTACTAAAGAGAATTATAGTCTCAGGAGTAGAAGACATATACATTGCATTAGACAAAGATGCATTTAAAAAAGCTATACAATACTGTGAACAATTTATAAAATTAGGCAAAAGGGTCTACCTAGTTGAATTAGATGAAAAAGATCCAAGTGAGATGGGCTTTCAAGCCTTTACTAAATATATTCAATCAGCTCAGGAGTTAGATTTAACTACCTTGATGCAACATAAGATTTATGCTATATGATAAGACAAGGTACTAATATTTTAAAAGAGAATTCTAGAAAACGATTAGAATTTAATCCGGATTTAAAACAGATTAATTTTCTAGACAGAAGAGTCTATAAAAGATCGGACGGAGTATACTATCCATCCGTAACTACTATACTCCAGTATATGCCCAAAAATAAGTTCTTTGACAACTGGTTAAAGGATGTTGGGCATAACGCCGATCTAATTTTAATAAAAGCAGGTAAAGAAGGTACTCAAGTTCACGAAGCAGCTGAAAAACTAGTTTTAGGCGAAGAAGTTTCCTGGATGGATGATTTCGGTAAGGCTAAGTATTCTCAAATAGTTTGGGAAATGATACTTAAGTTTTATGATTTTTGGACCACACATAAACCGGAACTAATTTCTACCGAACAGTTTGTCTGGTCTGATGAACACAAATATGCAGGTACAGCCGACTTGGTTGTTAAGATGGATGGTGAAATATGGCTACTGGATTTAAAAACTTCAAATGCTTTACACCGTTCTTACGATTTACAGCTTGCAGCATATGCTAAAGCAATGGTAGAAGTTAAAAATCAAAAAATAGACAGAACCGGCATTATATGGTTAAAAGCAAATACTAGATCAAATTCTAAAAAAGAAGGAGTTTACCAAGGAAAAGGATGGCAGATTAAAGTTACAGACAACATAGATTATAACTTTGATTTATTTCAAACTATATACAAGCTTTATAGACTGGAGAACCCAACAACCGAACCTATTTATAATAGTTACCCAACAACCTTAAAACTATGAAACTAATTAGAGTGCTTTTAGAAGCTACACAAAAACCAAAAGCTGTAATTATGGCAGGAGGTGCCGGTTCAGGTAAATCGTACCTTCTAAAACAATTAGATTTAGGAAGCCTTGAACAATTTAACCCAGATAAATATATAGAAGATCCAAACAGCCCTGCTCATAATAATTTATCAGCAGCTACAGCTCAAACAAATAAAGATGTATTACAAGCTATAGAGAATAAAACTAGCTTTGTTTGGGATACTACAGCATCTAATTCTTCAAAGGTTAAAGATATAATAAAAGCAGGTTACGATGTCTATATGGTGATGGTATACACACACCCTATGATATCATATATTTCAAATTTTCAATCTAGAGAAAGAAATGTACCAGCATCGGCTGTATTCTCAACTTGGCGTAACGTATACCAGCTTATCTCCGACTACTCCAAAATGACTGGTGGTAACTTATCTATATTTATTAACGATAGGGATGGGAAGTACGGTAAAGAAATAGAAGCTTTTAACACAGCAGCAAAAAACGGAGCATCTGGTATAGCAGACTACTTAGCTTCCTATAACAAACAGAACGACATTGGGGCATCTTCTTTTAGAAAACCTATTGAAATGTCTAAAGAAGATGAGCAAGAATTTAATAAGGCAGCCCAAGGCATAGATTACGATAAAGGTTCATACGGAGAGGACAGGGCTATAAAGAACGCTTTTATAAAGGCATACCAAAAGAACGGAGCAGGACCTGGGGCTGATAAGTTAAAAGACTCCATAAAAAAGTATAGAGAGAATAGGGATAAGCAGAATCAAAGAGAAAAAGAAGTTTTAGATAATATCGGAGAAATGTTGTTTTCTTCTGAGTTTCAAGAATTACTTAAACATTCTACACCCTCTGAGATTGATTCTGCAGTGCAAACATTTCTTACATAATGGCCACAGTATTATATCCAGGAGCATTTAAACCACCCCACCGCGGTCACTTTGAACTTATAAAAAGTTTAATAAAAGGTAATCATAGAGGAGTAGTATATGATATAGATACTGCTCAAGATGCTTTAGGTAGAGTTCTAAAAGGTGAAAGAGATAAAGTAGAACCTATAAATAAAGTTATTATATTTTTAGGAGGAGGTGAACGAAACGGAATTACTAAAGAAGAATCAAAAACTGTTTGGGATATATACAATAAGTACCTATCTAAAGTAGAAATAATAATAGGAAGTAAAAATCCAATGTCTGCAGCAAAAGACTACGCTAAGGAACACCCTGATCAGAAATTTTATGCTGTAACAGGTGTTAGAGGAGAAGAAGATGCTGTAGATTTGAGAAGAGTTTCTACTTTTAAAAATAGACCAAATGTAGACGGACTTGCTGTCCCGGCACAAGGTAATCAAATCAGAGCTACTGATTTTAGAAAAACTATATTAACAGGAAGTTTAGATGCAGTTATAGATTTTTTTCCAAAAGAACTTTCGAGAGAAGAAATATTACATATTATGAAGATACTTAAACAGAGTATTATTGCTGAAACGATGTTAAATAACATTAACAACGTAATGGATAATTTATTTGAAGTAGAAGAAGGTTCATCTGGAACAGCAATTGCTCCAAAAGGTACTATGAGATCCTTAGATAGAACTAATCTACAAGATACATATACAAAACTCAGAAGACTTCTTGGAGATCAAGAGTACCATGTAACATATAATACCGATCACATAGAAATCAGAGTCAAGCAAGAAGGTGATGCCCCTGGATTTGATTATACCTCATATATGGCGTCTATTTTAGAACACATGATTGATCAGGGAATGAAAATTACACCTTTACCTGAGATTAAAATTAAGAAAGATTTAGCAGAATCTTTAAACTTCTTTGGTAGAACTGCATACTATAGCCCGACATTAAAAGAAGTTGCCATTTACACAGAAGGCAGACACCCAAAAGATGTTATGAGATCATTTGCTCATGAGATGATACACCATATGCAAAATTTAGAGGGTAGATTAGTAGAATTCAATACAACAAATACTAATGAAGATGAAAATCTACTTGAATTAGAAAAAGAAGCTTACCTAAAAGGTAATATAACTTTTCGTAATTGGGAAGATAAAATTAAAAATGAAAATAAATAAAGGTTATGGGAAAAAGTATAAAAGACTTAATAGGAGAAGGCTACCCGCTCAAAACAGAAAAAAAATTACCACCGTATAAGATATACTGTGACATGGATGGAGTGTTAACAGATTTTGAATCAAGATTTGAACACTTTACTGGAATGTCTCCTAAAGACTATGAAGCTAAACACGGAAGAAGTCCTTTCTGGCAGTTAATAGATGTTACTGTAGGAATAAAATTCTGGTCAGAGATGGAATGGATGCCCAATGGTCTACAACTTTGGAGCTTTATACAATCTTATAAGCCTGATATTTTAACTTCTCCTTCTAGAGATAACAATTCAAGATTAGGTAAAAATTTATGGGTCAGTAAACACATAAGCCCTAACCCTAAAGTCATATTTTCTTACTCCGCAGACAAACATAGATATGCTAATGAGAACTCTATCTTAATAGATGATAAAGAATCTAATATACAAGAGTGGGCAGCCAAAGGCGGCATAGCAATACGTTGTGAGAATGGAAATGTAAATCATGTTATAGAAAAATTAAAAGTGTTAGGTTATGAATAATGAATCTCTACTAAAGAAAGAATTTAAAGAAAGTGACGTACAGAGAGTTAGAAATTTAGTTAATAAAGATTTTACGAGCAAAACTAAATTACAAACCGGATACCAGAAAACTTACATTGCCCGCAAAGAAGGAGACGTATGGGAGGAAGACGGTAGGCAGTGGACAATTAAAAATGGATTGAGACAGAACGTAACAAAGCTTGACTCTGCTAAGAAAGCAATGCAAATACCCCTTAGGTGCCCAAAATGTAAAGGCTCTATGGAACATCATCTTGCAAAAAAAATGTATAAAATACATGGTTTTTGTTTCGATTGTACCGTAGGTTATGAAGCTGATTTGAAAAAAATAGGCCTTTATGATCAGTATGAGAAAAGAATGATGACCGGAACTATAAAATCTTTTATAAAGGATATACAAGATTGGGTTTTAGATCTTACTATAGAAAATGATACATATGTAACAGAGCATGGTGATATTGAAAGCTGGAAAAGCAATTCAGATCAAAAGAAAAAAATTCTCAGTAATGTAAAAGAATATATAGGGTTCCTAAGTGCCCATATAGGTTAAAAAGTTCTATTTATTAAAGTATTAACAGTATACCTTTTTAAGATGACACAGAAAGAAGTATTAGAAAATGTCTTAAGTGAATTAACGACTATAAAAAAAGGCATGCCCAACGGCGAGCTAAAAGTTGTGATAGACGGAATGAAGGAGATGAAAGAAGATGTATCTGAATTAAAGTATATGCTTTTAAATCCAGAAGACGGTATTGTTGTTAAAACTAACCAAAATACAGAGTTTAGAAAAAGAACAGAAGATAACGAAGAGAGACACAGAGGTCTTATATTAGATTTACAGGTCCTAAAAAGATGGAAAGAAGGAGTTAATAAAGCACTTTGGATTTTCTTCGCCGCCATAGCCGGTATTGTTATAAAAATGTTAATGATGATAAACGAGTAAAGATGAAAAAATCACAACTTATACAACTAGTAAGAGAGATAATTAAAGAAAAGAAAAGACCGGGTCTCTGGGCTAATATAAATGCTAAAAAGAAAAGAGGAGAAAAACCATCGCACGGCAACTCTAATGCTCATAAAGATGCAGTAGCAGCAGGTAATGCTATGAAAAAATAATGAAACCAACTTTAGCACAACTCATAGGAGAGATCATAACTGATACTGAAATCATTTGTGATGACTGTGGGTGGAGCTGGAACAAAATAGAGGGAGGAAGTGATTTATATGTATGTCATAAATGTGGTCACGATAATACACCTCATGCTTTAGAAAACTACGCCGACGGTAAAGTAAAAGGAAAATCTAGACCAGGTAGAGTTAAAAAATCTGGTGCTAGTTGCAAAGGCTCAGTGACTGATCTTCGCAGGAAGGCCAAACAGTCTTCCGGTGAGAAAGCTAAGATGTACCACTGGTGTGCTAACATGAAAGGTGTTAATTAACACATGACTATTTATTTATATAGCTATACAATAAAGAAAGATGACATACGAAGAAATTAAAACTCGATTAATCAAAATCGAATCTATGCTACAATCTATCCAAGAACCTACATATCAGGTTAAAGCAGGTATAAGTGTTCAAGAGACAACTAAAAAACTTGGAGTACTCAAAGAACAACTTCAAAATAAACTTACAATTTTAGAGTACGGAGAAAAAACTGCTTTCATAAATGGCAAGCCCACCGAATATACTGACGAAAAAGAACTTACTAAACTAAAAGACAATCAGGATATTGAATCAATTACGACAGCATCAGGTAGAAAACTTAAAGAAGCCGAAGAGGAAGGAATTAAATTCTCATCTGATGAAACCAAGACAATTGCCAGAGAAGTTGGTAGAGCTTTAGCTAAAGCATTAAAGACCGCAGGAGACGAACTAGCTCATATGGCTATTAAGAGTTTAGAAGAAAATTCCTTTAAAATACATGTAGAATTTAAAAAAGATACTTCGGTAAAAGAGTATTCTTTTTATATAGCTGAAGATACTTTACACATAGTAGATTCATCTTATGATAGAGAACTAGTAGACGTAGGAGTAAAACCTTCCGGTGAAGCAGTAATTAGTGTTGATGTATTAACTAATGAGTTTATGAAATATTTTAAATCTATGAATGAGACAATGTCAGATAAAGAATTTGCGGACGCTCAACAACAAGACAGACTAGAAGATCATCCTGAAAAGGATATGATTCAAAAGATACAAGCTCTAGTCGCTGCTGAAAAAAATAAAAAAGAAGTCAAAGAATCCCTTGATGGACAATTTGATGAAAAGTATGCGTTAGAAATCTCAGTCAGAGATGCTCGTCAAGCACAAGAAAGAATTAATGATGTAACTGCTTATGCCGATGCCCTACTAAACGGTACTCTAATACAGCACGGTAGTAATGTTTACACAACTAATGACGAAGAAATGTTTTTCGGATTAATTGACGATTTAAATGGCTTAGAAATAATAGATCGTACCGACACAGACGAATCAGTAAAAGAAATGGATATAAACGATCCAGTTCTAATGAAAATGAGAGATACTAAAATGAAAGCTTCTCAACCAAAACCAGAAAAAAATATTAATCCGGACTGGGATCAAGTAAAAGGTAACTCTTCTAAAAAAGCAACAATCATAGCAAAACTAAAAACCAAAAGAGCCGAAGTAATGAGGTCTATGGAGCAAGAGGCTGAACCCGAAGGAGGTCCAATTGCAGACAAATACGGATCTGTTTTAAATAAAATTGACGCTGCTATTAACAAAGCATTAGGTAAAAAAACAATGGGTTATGATGCTGCAATAGCAGAGGATGAAGGAAACGAAAAAGAAATCATCGGACAAGAAATGGTCGATTACATAATGCAAAAATGGAATTGGTCAGAAGAAAAGACATTACATTTCCTTGCTAAAAAGCTCGGTAATAGAAACGCAAAAGAAGAAAATTTAAATACCAATGTTTCCGAAGATACTATTAACCCAGGTGAATTTGAAGATAAAGGATATGAAGCAGGAGAAGCTGCTTTTGAAGGAGTTAAAAACTACTTTAATAATAGACCGGACTTTAAATCTTTTAAAAACGGCTTTATGCAGGGCTTTATAGACAATGCCGAAGCTTATGGTTTAAATGAAGATATAGACGTTGGGCATCAAGATGATGAACCTAGCATGCTCCTAAAAGACGTTTATGATATTGCTCAATATGCAGCTAAGATACATAAATCTTTACAAAAATATGATAAGTTTGATGGCGAGGTTGACTTTCCACAATGGTGGCAAAAGAAAATTATCTTAGCGAGAGATTACATCTCAGGAGCACAGCATTATTTAGAAGCTGAAGAAAAGCAACCAGCTTTAGATCAATTAGCTTTAGAGAATGTTAATGAAGAAACTACAGAATGGCCAAAAGAGGTTTTATCATATCATGGAGATATTATCTTTAAACTAGTAAAAGTAGGACTAATCAGTGCTAAGTATGAACTAATTAATAAAGAGACAGGTAAATTACACGAACCTGGGTTTAGATTTTTTCAATCTGTAGAAGCTTTAGAAAGAGATGCAAAAAATACTATAATCCCATCAGGCGGAACACAATCTTCTCAATTTGAATCTGCTCCAGGGTACGAACATGATTGCGCAGCATCTGTTGTACATGAAGTATACGGTCATGGATTATGTCTTGAAGGGAAACACACTCTAATAGAAACAGAAAAAGGTAAAGGCACTGTAACACACTACGATGTATTTTTCAAAAATGGAAGTAAGACTGTAGAGAACGTTCCTGTAAATGAGTTAAAAATTATAACTTCTTCATCACATAAGCATGGTAAGAAAAAGAAATAATATATGAAAAAAGCAGATCTTAAAAATATCATATTAGAAGCATATCAAGAAGTTCTACTAGAATCACTTATAACCGATTTATACGAGGATGAGGAAGAAGAAACCTCTACTGAAGAAGAACCGGTACCAGAAGAAGAACCAGAACCAGATGCTCCTAAAGAGACTGTATTAGAAGATTCTACTGATATAATTTTAAATAAATTCCCTACAGTAAAAGCTGCTATTATTAAACTACAAACAGAAGACTTTAAAGAGTTTATTACTACTGTGGATTGGGTATCACCCCGTCCTTCTTCTTTTAGAATCAACCTTAAGAACGGACAAGATTATATTTTAAAGTGGACAGGTACAGGCTTTGAAGCTCAGATACAAGGCAAAAGATATTACATAGATAAGATAACAGACTACCAGCAAGCTTTAGATAAATTAGCCGTACTCTATAAAGAAGGTCCAATGAAAGGTGCTGGTGAAGGAGATCCAGCGTCTGCTGAAGATATAGGAAGTGCCGATACAGGAGGAGGAGACTTTCCAGGAGAAGAAGGAGGAGGGTCAACCGACACTGGGTCTGAAACACCTGCCTCAGGAGGAGAAGAAGGTGGCGGAGAAGATCTATCAGCCGCACCAGTAGATTTCGAAGACGGGGAGTCACCAGAAGCATAATAATAATAATAATAATAAAATAAAAACTATTAACTAAACTTTATATTATACTGTACAATGAAAAATTTTGACCTCAAAAAATTCTTAGTAGAAAATAAACTAACCCCTAATAGTAACCTTTTAAAAGAGATTACCAGTAAAGGTAGTGTAAAGTTAAAAAAGCTTACTAAAGGTGGTAAAACTTATGAAATAGGAGATTTCGACCCAAATGATGATGGTAGAATAGAGACGATAGAAAAATATACTAACGGCTATGCTATAACCGGAGGAATCTATAGCGACTACGGAGACGGAGACGCTCCAAAAGAAACGTATATATATGCTATCGATTTTGATGGTAATGAAATGGACGAAGAAGATTTAGACGGAAGATACTAAATGAATATTATAGACAAAGCTATACTAGAATGGTCATATAAGACCACTAAAGGGTACCCTGACATTAATAATCAGGATGACCTAGCTTTGTTTGAATCTATATTTGGTTTTAATCTTACAGAAAACTCAATTCAATTACAAGCACGAGCTAAGATAATATCTGATAACCCCGGTATGTTTGCGGTGCAATCAAAACCAGGACGTATAATGAATGTTAACAAAATTTCTGCCCAAGAATTTGTTGACATACTGAAAACAACATTCGATATTGAAAATGTAAAAGTACATGGACCAAACACCGGACCTAATAAAAAATCTCTTACTTCTAAAGCCTCAGCAACGTTTGATATGTTTGAATTCGAATTTGAAGACAAACAGGTACTATTACTACTAGTAGGAGGGGCATCAGCAAATAAAGGCCAGCAATTCGAAGATAGAATGTTTACTGAGTTGAGAGATGCAGCAGGAATAGATATTACTGATTTAGAGAGCCCTCAAGTGGTTCAACTTCTCAACTTCCTTAAAATAGATCCTAAGAGCTACTCACAAGCTGATGTTAATCAAACAGGAGGAAAAGATACTAAAAGACCCCTAAACTTAGATATCGGAGCAGAAGATAAAGGTTCTACTATTTCGGATGTAGAAATTAAGACTCCTGGTAAAATGCATTACCTTTCTATCAAGAATAAAAAAGGTGATAATATATACAACGGAGGTAATGTATCTGCAATAAGGTTTAATGAAGATAAAACTAAGATTATATTAGACCAGGATTTATTCAATGCAGATAAAACTAAGGTAAGTATATTTGATATGTTTAGTATTGATCCTCAAAAAGTGGTAATCGGCCTTAATAACTATATAAACCAAACCGGAGAGGATTTAGGGCTACAATCAGTAGATTTTGATAAAGATAGAGTTTTCAAAATGATTGGATCCGCTGTAGATTATGGTTACACATATGTTAGAGAAGCAACAGATACTACTCTTAAGATAATACAACTAGATACTGCTGAAGATGCCGGTAAGTTTACAGGAATTCCAAAAGCAGTAAAAATAAGGTACCCTAACAGAGCGACTAAAAGTACAAACATAGTAGTTGAGTTAGAAGGTTCAAGAGCTGGCTACAGTAAAGTTTTAATAGAGATTAGAAACGCTGCTGGCGGATTAGATAAGCCCTCTATTAAAGCTAAAATTTTATAGTTATGGCACAAGACATAAAAAAGATAATAGCACAAGAGTATATCAAGTGTGCTAAAGATCCGGCGTACTTCATGAGAAAGTACTGTTATATTCAACACCCTAAAAGAGGTAGGATCTTATTTAACCTCTACCCATTCCAAGAAAAAGTTCTACACCTATTTAGAGACGAGCAGTTTATCATAACTCTTAAATCAAGGCAGTTAGGTATCTCCACTTTAGCAGCAGGGCACTCATTATGGTTAATGTTATTTCATAAAGACAAAAACGTTCTAGCATTAGCCACCACTCAAGCAACAGCACGTAACCTGGTAACTAAGACTACTTTTATGTATGATGAGCTACCAAGATGGTTAAAATTAACTGCAGTTGAAAAGAACAAATTATCCTTGAGGTTAAAGAATGGTTCAAAGATACAAGCTAAATCATCTAATGCCGATGCCGCACGCTCTGAAGCAGTATCTTTGCTTCTGATAGATGAGGCTGCCTTTATAGAGAACATTGAGGAGACCTTTGCTGCTGCACAGCAGACACTAGCAACCGGTGGTCAATGTATGGCATTATCAACTCCTAATGGAATCGGAAACTGGTTTCACCAGACCTGGGAAAAAGCAGAAGTAAGAGATAATTCGTTTATACCTGTAAGATTACCTTGGACAGTTCACCCGGAAAGAGATCAAGCATGGAGAGACCAACAAGATAGAGACTTAGGCCCTAGGATGGCTGGCCAGGAGTGTGATTGTGATTTTTTAGCTTCTGGAGACACTGTATTCGAACCTGCTGATCTTTCTTTCTACGAAGAAACTTATCAAAAAGACCCTGTTGAAAGAAGAGGAGTTGATAGTAACTTATGGATATGGGAACCTGCTGACTACACAAAAGACTATATGGTTGTAGCTGATGTTGCAAGAGGAGACGCTGCCGATTACTCTGCATTCCATGTATTTGAAATAGAATCATGCACCCAAGTAGCAGAGTATAAAGGTAAGATTTCACCAAAAGACTTTGGTAACGTACTTGTAGGAATAGCATCAGAGTATAATGAAGCTCTACTAGTCTGTGAGAACGCAAATATCGGATGGGCTACTATAGAGCAAATACTTGAAAGAGAGTATAGAAACATGTATTACAGTTCTACCTCTAATATGGAGACAGTAGAATCTTATATGAATAAGTATGAGAGAGATAAACTTGTACCCGGCTTTACAATGTCTGCTAGAACTAGACCTTTAGTAATAGCTAAAATGATTGAGTACATAAGAGAGCGTTCTGTTACCATACAGTCTAAAAGGCTTATGTCGGAGATGAGAGTCTTTGTTTGGAAAAACGGTAAAGCTCAAGCTCAAATTAACTATAATGATGATTTACTTATTTCATGTGCAACAGCTCTATACGTTAGAGATACAGCACTAAGATTAAGACAACAAGGCATGGACTTAGCAAGAGCACAACTATCCTCTTTTACTAACCTAAATTCTAAAAATGAAGCAGTTATTAATTCAGTTGGATATTACCAAAATAATCCGTATATTGTTAAGAATAGCTACGGCGAAGAAGATATCTCCTGGTTACTTAAATAAAACTATTTATATACATATATTAAACTAACCCCAAATGGCGGATACAACTTTATTTAGTAGGCTACAGAGATTATTTTCAAGCGATGTAGTAATAAGAAACGTTGGAGGAAAGGAGCTAAAAATAGCTGACATAAACCAAATTCAAACAACCGGTAAATTTCAAACTAACTCCCTAGTTGACAGATTTAGTCGTCTGTACATCTACAATAATAAGAATATTTTCAATCCCAATCTAAATTATCAGACCTTAAGGATTCAATTATATTCTGATTACGAGGCAATGGATACCGATCCAATTATAGCCTCAGCACTAGACATTATAGCAGATGAAGCTTCAGTTAAGAATGATCAAAATGAAGTACTTTCCATTAAGTCATCAGATGAAAATATTCAAAGAGTTCTTTACAATCTATATTACGATATATTAAATATAGAGTTTAATCTTTGGTCCTGGACTCGTAATATGTGTAAATACGGAGATTTTTTCTTAAAGCTAGAAATTTCTGAAAAGTTTGGAGTGTATAATGTACTACCTTATACGGTATACAATATTTCTAGACAAGAAGGATTAGATCCAGAGAATCCTGCTAAAGTTACATTTCAATTAGATCCTGACGGATTAGCTTCTACTCAAGATCCTAACTATCTACCTAAATCTGGTAAAAAAGTAATAGAGTTTGATAACTATGAAATTGCTCATTTTAGACTAATCTCTGATACTCATTACTTACCTTACGGACGGTCTTATATAGAGCCTGCTAGAAAAATATTCAAGCAAGTTACTCTAATGGAAGATGCAATGTTGATTCACAGAATCATGAGAGCTCCAGAGAAGAGAATGTTCTATATTAACGTTGGTTCTATTCCCCCAGCCGAAGTAGATCAGTTCATGCAGAAGACTATCAATTCAATGAAGAAAACACCTTATATGGGGTCTGATGGTCAATACAATCTGAAATTCAATATGCAGAACATGATGGAAGACTTTTACCTCCCAGTCCGTGGTGGTGATACTTCTACTCGTATTGAAACAACAAAAGGATTAGAATACGATGGTACAACAGATGTACAGTATCTACAAGCTAAAATGTTTGCTGCTTTAAAGATACCTAAAGCATATTTTGGATACGAAGGTGATCTAAACGGCAAAGCAACACTTGCTGCTGAAGATATTCGATTTGCAAGAACAGTTGAACGTGTCCAACGTATAATGGAATCTGAATTGACTAAAATTGGTTTAGTTCATTTATACGCTCAAGGATTTACCGGAGAGTCTTTAACTAATTTTGAAATTAAGCTTACTACTCCATCAATTATATTTGAACAAGAAAAGGTTGCTCTTATGAAAGAAAAGATCGATCTTGCAAATCAAATGAAAGATACAAAACTATTCTCATCTGATTATATTTACGAGAGTATATTTAACCTTTCTGAAGACCAGTACAATGAAGAAAGAGAACTTGTTAGAGAGGATAGTAAGAGAATGTTTAGAGTCGCCCAAATCGAAAACGAAGGAAATGACCCGGCTAAGTCTGGTACTACATACGGCACCCCACATGATCTTGCTTCTATGTACGGTAGACGGTCTACTTCAACACCTAAGGGAGATACACCTTTACCTAAAGGAGCCGGCACTAAAGAAGTACCAATGGGTTATTCAGAAGAACCAGATTTTGGAGCACCAGGCCCAGAAGGCGGAAGACCTAGAGAGAAATTTTCAGTATACGGCACAAGTGAAGATCCACTAGGGGGAAGAGATAGATTAGGTACCCATGGAATGCACGGAGGGTTTCCTTCTGATAATGAAAACGTAATGGAGAACTTAACTACACAGTCTGTTTACTATAAAAATAAAGAAATGCTAAAGAGTATAGTATTCGAGAAACCAATTCAAGACACCTCTGAACTACTCAATGAGGAGAATATAAAAGATTTAGGTAATTAACCGATATTTATTACAGTAAACGTATATAATGAGAATAAAACATAATAAACTCAGAAACACCGGTCTGATATTTGAGCTTTTAGTTAAACAGATAGCAGCAGATACGTTGTCTAAAAATGATTCTCCTTCTGTTTCTATACTTAAAAAGTATTTCACCGGAGGATCAGCTATTGCCAAAGAGTTTAAACTTTATGAGTTTATTTTAAAAAGCAAGAATGTATCTCAGTCTAAAGCTGAGACGGTACTTTCTACTATAACTGAAATTTCTAGAAAACTAAATCAAAACGACTTAAAAGATCAGAAATACAAACTAGTGGCCGATCTTAAAGCTCATTATGATCTCAATGAATTTTTTAGTATACAAGTTAGAGAGTATAAAGCCCTGGCTGCTCTTTACTGTTTATTGGAAGCTCAAAATAATTCTGATTTAGTAGATCCAAACTCTTTAATAGAGAATAAAACTACTATATTAGAACACCTTACTTCTAACTCTCAGAACGAACAAGATGTAAAAGATACTTTAATAGAGGAGTATTCAAAATACGACAAAGATTTAAGACTTCTTACTTTTAAAATACTATTAGAGAAGTTTAATGACAAATATAAGGATCTACTTCCTGAGCAAAAAAATATACTAAGAGAGTTTATCACATCAGTTAACTCTAACGCAAGACTTAGAAACATAGTTAACGAGGAATTAACAAAAATAACAAAAGATGTATTAGATCTAACTCCAAAGGTAAAAGACCAAGTAGTTAAGATTAAATTAAATGAAATTGCTAAATCAATTAACCCAGTATCGAACAAAGAAAAGATATCTGATTCTCATTTAATCAATCTAATGCAATACTACGATCTAGTTAATGAATTGAGATCACTATGAAGAAATCTGAATTAATCAGTCTTGTAAAAGAAATAATAAAAGAAGTACAAGCCCTACGTGAAGTTAATGCTACCAATGCAGGAGGTGCATCATTTACTCCAGGTACCGGAGCTCAGTATGCAACTCCAAAAGCATTTGGTAAAGACAGTAGAGCAATAAAGACTTTAAAAAAAGATGGATATAAAGTAGTTTCTAGACCAAAAAGACCATCACATACTAAAGCATTTGATTATTTATAACATATGAAAACCGCAACCGAAAAATATAACACAGTACTTGAAGGTACATTAAATAAGAAAGAATTTGTTCGTCAAATGAGACAGCAATTTCCTAATTTTATTTCACAGTTTAACGGCTTTGACGACTCAGTTCAAATACTTAAAAATAAAGGTATGATCTTTGAAGTTAAAAAAGAAGAAGCTAAGTACCCGGAAGTTAATATTTCTTTAGACGTAATTGAAAGAGGTATAGATATTGAACTTGCTGCAAAAGATATAGACCCAGTAGGGTATGTTAGCAAAGAGCAGTACCTAGAAGCTAAAAGAAAAGCTGTTCATAACCTTACATTAAACCTTAATCACTATATTGACCTTATGGCAGGAGAGTCTAATAAAGTTGATAAAAATGATAAAATGAAAGAAGTTAAAAAAGGAGAAGAAATAGACGTACCCAACGGTATGAAAAAAGCTGATTTAAAAGAAAACTATACTGAAGAGCAAATACAATCAGCTATTAACAGAATTAAGGAAAGAAAAGTATCTACTCCTATAGAAGAAGTAGAAGAACCTTCATTAAGAGAGACTGTTACTTCTGCAATAGGTGCTATTCAAAGTAAATACGAAAACATACCCGGTATTAATCAGATTATTAAAGAATTTATTAAAACACATGCTCAAGATATTATGGACGGAGCAGAACCAGTAGAAGGGTTTAATAACTATATCTCCACAAATTACGAAGCCTTAGCAGAAACTGAAACTTCAATAGAAGAAAAAGAAGGTGTTCCCCATTTTACTAAAGACGGTAAAGAATGGAAAGGCAAGGTACATAAAATGCCTGATAACTCACTAATGTCAGGTGACCCTCATGACGAAAATGGCAGCGGACCTAATGGTGAAAGTGAAAAATTACACCATAAAGAAGACTTAAAAGAAGAAGATGTAGCTCTCACAGATCAAGTATTTGATATCATCTACGCAGCCGGCAAAGCCGCTGATGACATAGAGGGAACTGCAATGAATTTTATGGAAGCAATTGGTCAAGAGTTTGAGATTGATTTCGAATTCGGACGTACCATGCAAGAAGCAGAAAAGAAAGCTAATAAAGATTACGACGGTGACGGAGAAATAGAATCAGGTGAAGAAGAGTATAAAGGTTCAAAAGACAAAGCTATTAAAAACGCTATGTCAGAAGCGAAAACATCTTCTAGTAAAAGCGAAGATCAGCTTAAGGAAGCTGTTAAAATGATTATTAAAAAAGTTCTTAAAGAAGAAGTAATCACAGAAGCCGCCACCGCTCAACTTTCTAAATTCGGAGAAGAGTATTCTGACTTCGGAGGAACTAAACAAATTGTAAACCAACTAGAAAATATTGTTACCGAAGTTGAATCATTTTATGATAGAATCAACGGTAAGGTAAAAGATATTTTTGTAAAGATGGGTGAAGTAACAAATGAAGAAGGTCTAAAAGTTGGTGGATTTATCGCACCTGCCTTAGAAGCATCATTCAGACAAGACTTAAGACCAGTTCAGAAAACTTTCTTAGTAGGTATTGAATTACCTAGAGTTAAGACTATCTCTAGAGCAGATGTTGACAGAGTGAACGCAGGAGGGGAATTAGAAGAAGAACCTAAACAGACAATATTTACTCCAGTTGTGGAAAGTAAATCAAAAAAGAAAAAATAATCATGGCCCAGCTATTAGTAGACGTAACACCATTCAAATCTGTTCTTCGAGAATCCAAAACTAAACCCGGAGTATTTGAAGTAGAAGGTGTAATGCAGAGAGCAAAAGCTCAAAATCAGAATGGTAGAGTCTATGCTAGAACAATTTTAGAAAGAGAATCTAAAAAGTATACAGAAGATTTTGTCAAAAACGGTAATGCATTTGGAGAATTGGATCACCCTGAGTCTCCCGTTGTCTCCTTAAAGAACGCTTCACATGTAGTAAAAGAGCTATGGTGGGATGGAGACGACCTTATGGGACGTGTAGAACTACTCAATACACCCTCAGGCAATATTGTAAAAGAGATAATTAAAGCTGGACATACAATCGGCATATCATCTAGAGGTACTGGCTCAGTCCAGCAATCAAATGAAGGCACTTTAGAAGTGCAGCCTGATTTCGAATTAGTATGTTGGGATTTTGTATCTAATCCATCTACACATGGAGCATTTATGAACCCAGTATCATTAAATGAGGCAAAAGCTAAAACATCTAAGTATACTAATTTAGATTTAATCATAAACGATATATTAAGAACCTAATAATATTTCCCAACGGACGCTACCGACGGGCAGAAGTTGATTCCCTTACAGAAATGTAGGGGTTTCTTGTTTTTATAGAACATATATATTTATATACATAATATACGATCTCTATATCGTATTTAAATTAAATTCATAATTGCAGTTTTTTAACTGTAGAAATTACAACAACAACAATTTTTTAAAAATGGCAAATAAAGATTTATTCAAGCAAGCTATTGCTGAAGCTAAATCCGTAAGAGAAGCCGCTATTGCTAACGCTAAAGAAGCTTTAGAAGAGACTTTAACCCCTCAACTAAAAGACTTATTAGCTGCTAAACTTCAGGAAATGGAAGAAAAAGAAGAAGAAGTAACAGAGGAAAAAGTAGAAGAAACTAACGGATTTATCGAAGTACAGGCTGAAGCCGAAGATGACTCAGAAGAAACTGAGGACGGCGAAGAAAAGGCAGAACCAGAAGCTGAAGAACCAGAAGCTGAAGAAGCCGGAGAGAACGAAGAGATGGAAGACATGGACCTTAAAGATCTATCAGTATCAGATTTTAAAGATCTTATTCGTGATATCATTGCTCAAGAAATGGATGCAGGTGAAGCAGAACCAGAAATGGGAGCTGATATGGATGCCGGCGCTATGGATGAGCCTTCTGCCGATGATTTAGGCATGGAGCCTGAAATGGGTGCAGATGACGAAGAAGAAATCGATTTAGATGAACTTCTTAGAGAATTAGAAGGAGTTACTGAAGAAACTACTGAAGAACTTTCTGAAAAAGATTCTGGAAAAGATAAAGAAGAATCTAGTGAAGAAGTTTATGAAGAAGTTTCTGAAGAAGTAGACGAGAAAAAAGAAGAAGCTTTACCAATAACAGCTTCTGCTGACACTCTTACTAAGATAGTTCATTCATTATTAGATAGTGGCAAGATTCAATCTGAAACTGCTGACGATTTTTTAAACGCAATCTCTAACTCACCATCATTAGATGTGTATGAGGAGAAAGAAGCTGATAATAATCTTTCAGAAGCTTTAGAAACAGTCGAAACTTTAAAAGCACAACTATCTGAAGTAAACCTTTTAAACGCTAAACTACTTTATGTAAATAAAGTTTTTAAAGCAAACAACTTAACTGAATCTCAAAAAGTTAGCATCATTGCTGCATTCGATAAAGCCGAAACAGTCAAAGAAGTCAAACTTGTTTTTGAAACAGTATCCGAGAACGTAGTAGCTAAGAAAACAACTACTCCAATCAAGGAAAACAAATTAGGAATGGCAAGTAAAGCTACAGGTACAACAGCTTCTAAGAAAGAAGTAATTAGTGAAGTATCTGATGCCGTCCTTAGAATGCAAAAATTAGCTGGAATTATATAATCAACTATTTAAAAAAACTTATTAATTATGGAAATAACTTCATTATTAGAAAGCTCAAACGGATACAAAAGCCTACAGGCTGATGCTACTCGTTTAGCTACTAAGTGGTCTGCTTCCGGTCTTTTAGAAGGACTTAAGGAGAAGGAGGCTAACAACATGGCAATGATGCTTGAAAATCAAGCAAAGCAAATTGTTGCTGAAGCTAACACAACTGGAACAGGTGGTACTTTTACCGCTGGAGCTGGTGAGCAGTGGGCTGGTGTTGCTTTACCATTAGTACGTAAAGTATTCGCTCAAATCTCTGCAAAAGATTTCGTTTCTGTTCAACCAATGAACTTACCTTCAGGGCTAGTATTCTATCTTGATTTCAAGTACGGTACTGCTCAAACTGGACAAGCTGACGGTGCTAACATGTACGGAAATGTATCTACTGCTAACTCTAAGATAGGAGTTGACACTGATGTATCAGGTGGTCTATATGGCGCCGGAAAATTCGGATACTCTATCAACGAAGCTTCAGTTAACGTTACCGCTACAAAAGCTGCTGCTGATTCTGGATCTGTAAATCACGAAGTAGGAGTTGACATCGCTACATTTAACAAAGTATCTGTTGCTCTATCTGGTCTAACAGGATATGATGCTGATGGCGTTCGTGCTTTCGGTCTTGTTTCTGCATCCGTTGCTATTCCAGTACATGCAAATTATACTAAGATTGTTGGTACAAACCTTCAGTTTGTAACTAATGCTGACGCAATTGCTGGAAGTCACACTGTTTCTGTTAAGTATCACAAAGCACCTGCTGACAATTCTAGAGGAGATTTTGAAGCTTCTGGAGCTGCCGCTGTTGATTCATCGATTACTATACCAGAAATCGACGTACAACTTGCTTCTGAATCCATTGTTGCGAAAACACGTAAATTGAAAGCGCAATGGACACCAGAATTTGCACAAGATTTGAATGCTTATCATTCAATCGATGCAGAAGCTGAATTGACTTCATTGTTGTCTGAATATATCTCTATGGAGATTGATCTTGAGATCCTTGACATGTTGATGAACGGTGCTGCTACTACAGAGCATTGGTCTGCTGAGAATAACAAAATTTGGGATGGTACTAATTGGACTACCTCAACTTCTGATTTCTACAACACACAAGGTCAGTGGTTCCAAACTTTAGGTACGAAAGTACAGAAGGTATCTAACAAAATTCACCAGAAAACTCTTAGAGGAGGTGCTAATTTCTTAGTATGTTCTCCAACAGTTGCTACAGTCCTTGAATCTATTCCAGGATATGCAGCATCTACTGATGGTGATTCAATGGAATTCTCAATGGGTGTACAGAAAATCGGTAGCTTAGCTAACAGATTCAAAGTATACAAGAATCCATATATGACTGAAAACGTTGTTCTTTTAGGATACAGAGGAGGTCAGTTCTTGGAAGCTGGTGCGGTTTATGCCCCATATATTCCTTTGATGATGACTCCATTAGTATACGATCCTGAAACCTTCACTCCAAGAAAAGGTTTAATGACTCGTTATGCTAAGAAGATGATCCGTCCTGAATTTTACGGTAAGATCTTTATTAGTGATATTACCACTATCTAAGCTTACATTTAGACTTAATATTAAGAGAGGCCTTCGGGCCTCTTTTTTTTTTAATTGCTATTTACTATTTATTATATATGGAATTAACCTGGCTACAGTTTCGGAATCAAAATCATATTCGTATCTTGAATGAAAACGAACAGATACGTCAGTATAGATTTTATTTAGACACAGTTGCAAATCAAATAGTAAATCAAAACAAAGGACCGCAATCTTCTAGACCAGTAACAGTGACCGGGTTTCTACTACAGGAAAATTTATTTCTAATACAGCAGGAAAACGGATCAGGAATATATATATAACATAGTAAATTATGCCGAACCTACCAATATCTCTACTACCTCAATCTACAACTCTTCAAGGAGATGAACTTTTTGTAGACGTACAAGGAGGAGTAACTAAGTACACAACACTAAACAGTCTATCAGCATTCACTACTAGTTCTATTCAATTAGAAGTAAATAATCTTACAGCAGCTACTTCTTCTTATTTAACTGCACATCAAGATACCGGTTCACTTATGGTAACTGGCTCTTTATCCGGTTCATCATTGGTATTTGAAAAAGGAGATACAGCTACATTTGATATTGATTTATCTAGCACATTTATTACACCATCTCAAACAGGTTCATTTGTAAATACCTCATATGGTCTATTTAACCAAACAGGTTCGTACACAGGAGTATCAGCAAGTCTAGATGAAACATCCCTCATAGGAGGAGGAGTAGGAACATTGAGTATACCTGTTAATGGATTTAGACAAGGGGATGCATACCAAGCTACATTTAGCGGTACTTGTTTATTTCATAATGGTGATACTTTGAGATTGAGAGTAAAAGCATCCGGTATACTTTTAGCAGATACTGGAATCATAACCTTAACACGAGCGGATGCTGAAAGATGGAATCTTACTATAGATTTCTCTATACACCAAATAGGAGCAGCAGGGGTAGCATCATTAGTTTCAACAGGAATATTTCAGTATACACAACATGCGTCTAGTATTTTATCCGGTAAAAACTTTGGTTTTGTTAATAATTCTACATTCGACACTACTATTAGTAATGAACTAGAAGTTACAGGTCAATTTGATCATAATGATAATGTAATTAGTACCGACATCTTTACTTTAAGAAAGATATTTTAGGACAGTAACTTTATTATACCTATATTTATAGATATAAACTAAATAGTTACT
>Ga0209425_10001831_pt1 | contig 24500 bp, 22 predicted proteins | sample COG_05_FD_184749 | JGI IMG/M metagenome (GOLD analysis project Ga0209425, IMG submission 184749) | Pelagic Microbial community sample from North Sea - COGITO 998_met_05 (SPAdes) (version 2) | ecosystem: Environmental > Aquatic > Marine > Neritic zone/Coastal water | place: Helgoland, sampling...
GGCCTAACCAGATTGCGGTAGCAACCGCCTCGGGTGCGGGCAGTATTTTGGATAATGCAAAAATTTGCGGGTCAACTGAAGAAGCTTGCATCGATTTGAACTATGTATTTGCCACGACTGCAAGAAATCGGGACCTGTGCAAAGAAATTTGTTCGCCAGAGCGTGCAATGGAGAAAAGTATTTTACTGGTAGCATCAGGTCAGCGGGTTGGTTTACTGTTTGGGCCTGAAAGAGCAGGGCTTGAGAATAGCGATATTTATTTAGCTCAAGAAATAGTTTCTTTTCCAATAAACCCGAACTTTTCGTCACTTAATTTAGCTCAATGTGTAATCCTTATGGCCTATGAATGGTTTAAAACAAATTCGTCTAAGGATAACCTGAGCACTTATAAAGAAAAAATACTTTATGCTTCTCGAATAGAAGTTGAACATCTTCGTTTAGCCTTATTAAAGAGCCTACATTCGGCGAATTATTTTTGGCCCCAAAGCAAACAAGATAGCTTAACTCAGAACTTAAATAACTTATTAGGGCGACTGCCTTTAACAAGTTCCGACGTGAGAACATTACATGGTGTGATCAAAGCCTTAATTAAATCGTCAGGTAGGGATTAATATCTTGAAAATTAATTTATAAGCTATAACTATTATAATAATTATGGTGAAGGGATCGAGTGCGTTGGGTAGCAAAAAACTAGTATTTCAAGAAGTTGATGTTAATCCAAACGAGATTCAAATAAGCAATAAAAAGGTATCCTCTCTAAAGACCTTCTCAAACTCAAAATATTGTAGAGTTTGGCTCATAATTCTTTTAGTTTTAATAGTTTGTATGGTTGTGGTCGGCGGCATGACTCGTCTCACTGATTCAGGACTTTCTATAGTGGAGTGGAAACCCGTTACAGGTATACTACTGCCATTATCTAACGCAAAATGGGTTGTGGAATTTGAAAAGTATAAGGTGACCCCTGAATTTTTACTGGTGAATATGGAAATGACGCTGGATGCATTTAAAACAATTTACCTATGGGAATGGGGCCACCGCCAATTGGGTAGGGTCATTGGGCTTGTTTGGTTTGTGGGATTTTTTTGGTTATTAATTACAAGGAATATTCCAGACGGCTGGAAAGGTAAGTTTTTTATAATTGGAGTGCTTATCGGCTTTCAAGGCTTGGTTGGTTGGTGGATGGTTTACTCTGGGCTAATGGCCGAAATGACGGATGTGGCTTCTTATCGATTAGCGACGCATTTAGGAATGGCTTTTTGTATAGTAGGGTTGATTCTCTGGTTTATTCTTTTGTTGGAAAGAAAGGCTGAGGCATTGATGCTGGGAAGAAGAAATCGTGATAAGACGCTTAGCATCTACATGAACTTATTTTTAGTAGCATTATTTTTTCAAATTATTCTAGGTGCCTTAGTGGCTGGTATTGATGCTGGAACTGCATATACCGATTGGCCCTTTATGGCAGGGGAGATTTTTCCATCCGATTACTTGGCTTTTGATGGTTTTTTGGGAAATTTTCTTGAAAACCCTGCAGCGGTCCAGTTTAATCATCGCGTCTCCGCTTACGCTCTTACGCTGATTGGTATTTTAACGTGGTTAAGGAGCAGGAAGAGTCCAATAAAATTCTTAAGAAATTGTCATTCTTTTCTTTTACTAGTTCTTTCTTCTCAAGTTGTGTTGGGAATTGTTACAGTTATTTATGGAGCTCCTTATCAAATTGCTATTCTTCATCAACTTTTAGGACTAGCACTATGGCTTGTTTCTGTCTGGGTTCGCTTTGAAACGCTTTTTCCTCCCCGACAAGTGATAGTTTAATTATCGGGCCAATTTGGGGTTCTTTTCTCCAAAAATGCATTTATACCTTCGCTGGTGTCGTTAAACAGCATATTTTCAGCCATAACTTCCGCAGTGTACGTATAAGCGGACTCTAAATCCATTTCAATTTGATTGTAAAACGCTTCTTTTCCAACTTTTACAGCAGCTGATAGCTTCGCTGCTATTTTTTTAGCCATTTTAAAAGTTTCTGCATTTAGATCGCGTGGGTCTACAACGTTATTTACCAGTCCAGCTGATCTTGCAGACGATGCGTTTAAAAAGTCGCCTGTGATTAGCATCTCAAATGTTTTCTTTTTACTAATATTTCTTGATAGAGCAACCATTGGAGTTGAACAAAAAAGCCCAATATTTACGCCATTTACACCGAAAGTAGCATCAGATGAAGCTATCGCCAAGTCGCATGTAGCCACTAATTGGCATCCAGCTGCGGTTGCAATTCCATCAACTGATGCGATTACGGGTTGTGTCAGCTTAGTAATTGAGATCATCATTCTTCCGCATCGCTTGAAGAGGTCACTAAAATATTGTTTACCCAAATCTTTAGTTTGTCGTGCTAGCTGCATTTGTTTTAGGTCGTGACCTGCGCAAAACGGTCTTCCTGAAGATCTTATTATGACTACTTTAACCTCTTTATCTTTAGAGATCTCGTCAAAAGCCATTTCAAGGGATGAAAGCATCTCTTCAGATAATGCATTTAACTTTTTGGGATCGTTTAAGGTCAATATTTCAATATTATCCTTTTTTTCACGAATGAGTATCTTTTCCATTGAACCTTCCTATCCTTCAATTAAACTAAATTTTTAATATAATAAGAGACAACCATGACAACATTTTTTAGTAAGACAAGTATGTTATCGTTTTTGGAAGATGTTTTTCCTCAAGTAAATGGAAAAATTGAAATTTTGAATTTAACTGAGTTCAGTGCATCTATAAAATTAAGAGTAACAGAAAGTGATTTGCGCCCAGGTGGCACGGTGTCGGGCCCATCAATGTTTCTTCTAGCTGATGTCTCTTTTTATATCGCTGTATTGGCGGCAATTGGTAAGAAGCCGCTGGCAGTTACGACTAATTGCTCAATTAATTTTATGCGTAAACCTAATCCTAATGACCTTATTGCTGATGCACGAATTTTAAAAAAAGGTCGTACTTTGATTGTAGGTGACGTTTTGTTAAGGAGTAGTTTGGAAGATTTAACTGTCGCTCAGGCTAGCTTCACTTACGCGATACCTCGTAAAGAATTATAAATTTTCAAGCTTTTTGAATTGATTAGAGGTATCATAGTACCGCATTGCTATATCTCTGTTTTAAATTGTTTTTTTGTTATTTGGTATTGACGTAATAGAATTTTTCGTTACAACTACAACTTTGTGTAAGCGAGTAAATTCTCGAAGAACGGAATATAATTGGGCGATAAATATGAAAACTTTTTCTGCTAAACCAACTAATATTGAAAAAACTTGGATCATCGTTGATGCTGAGGGAGTAGTTCTCGGTAGACTAGCCTCAATTGTCGCTATGAGACTACGCGGCAAACATAAGGCGAGTTTTACGCCTCATATGGATATGGGCGACAACGTGATAATAATAAATGCAAAGAGGATTCAGCTTACTGGGAAAAAACGAACTGATAAGACCTATTATTGGCATACCGGTCATCCAGGTGGAATAAAATCACGAACAGCAGAGCAGTTGTTGGAAGGAAAGTTTCCTGAGCGTGTAGTAACAAAAGCTGTTGAACGTATGCTTCCAGGGGGAGTTCTCTCCAGGCAACAAATGACAAATTTAAGGGTGTATGCTGACTCTGATCACCCTCATGAAGCGCAAAACCCTGTGGTCCTTGATTTGAAATCAATGAACCCAAAAAATACTCGGAGTGCATAAAATATGTCAGAAGAAATAAAATCCCTGGACGAATTAAAATCAACTCTTCCTGATGAAATTGTTGAGGAGACTCTTGTAAAGAGAGAAGCTGTCAAAGATAGTTTGGGTCGTTCATATGCGACTGGAAAACGAAAAGATGCTGTTGCTCGAGTATGGATTAAAGCAGGTGTGGGCAAAATAATCGTAAATGGCAAAGAAATGAACGCGTATTTTGCACGTCCTGTGCTGCAAATGGTTATTGGCCAAGCATTCTCAGTAGCGGGCGTTGAAGACCAATATGATGTGATGGCGACTGTGAAAGGTGGCGGACTATCGGGTCAAGCTGGAGCTGTGAAGCATGGTATCTCCAAGGCTTTATGCTTATTTGAGCCCAGTTTACGTGGAGCATTGAAGGCTGCAGGTTTTTTAACTCGCGACAGTAGAACCGTAGAGAGAAAGAAGTACGGAAAGCCTAAAGCTCGAAAGTCTTTCCAGTTTAGTAAACGATAATATCTAGTGGGTTCAAGGACATAAAAATATTATTAATTCTATGTTTTCAGTGTAACTAGAAATAAAATAAAGTAATAGCAAACTCTTATAAATTTGTTTGTTTTTACTTTATTTCTGCATTTATATGAAAGTTTGATTTGGGATTTGAAACATTAGGTCTAGCTAAACCACTTCTTAAGGTTTTAGAGCGCCAAGGCTTAGTTAAGCCGACACCCATACAACAGCAATCCATACCGCTTATTCTTGAAGGGCGGGACCTTGTAGGGTTAGCTCAGACTGGAACTGGGAAAACAGCTGCGTTTAGTTTGCCAGTTTTAACATCTCTCTACGATCAAGAAAAAACGGGTAAGTTTCGTCCGGTTCAAATGTTAGTTTTATCGCCGACAAGGGAGTTAGCAGCACAAGTTGAAGACGTAATAAAATCTTATGCTTCAGCAGTTAATTTAAAGTCAGTAGCTATTTTTGGTGGAGTCCCATTTTTTAGGCAAGCACAAGCATTGAGGAAAGGCGCTGATATAGTTGTTGGTACTCCTGGACGAATTGAGGATCATGTAGCACAAAAAACATTAGATTTATCTCGAGTTAATTACCTTGTTTTAGATGAAGCTGACCAAATGCTAGATATAGGTTTTTTACCAGCAATTCGACGAATTTTTGCACTTTTACCGAAGAAAAAACAAACACTTCTCTTTTCTGCTACAATGCCGAAAGAAATAAAAAAATTAAGTTCGGACTACCTAAATAACCCAACGGAAGTAGCTGTTGCTTCGATAGCAAAACCAGCAGATAAGATTACGCAACAGGTTTTATTTCTGTCAGCTTCAGAAAAACTTAATGCGCTTAGAGATCTTATTACAAATAGAAAGGGAAAAAGGATACTTGTGTTTTCTCGAACCAAGCATGGTGCAGATAAAGTAGTAAAGAGTTTGAATAATGGTGGTTTATACTTGGACGCAATTCACGGTAACAAATCACAGGGTCAACGTCAAAGAGCCTTAGACAATTTTAAGCGGGGAAAGTGCTTAGTTCTGATAGCGACCGATATCGCCGCTCGAGGAATAGACGTTCCAAACGTTGAACTTGTGGTTAATTATGACCTTCCAGATGTTCCTGAGACATATGTTCATAGAATTGGAAGAACTGCGCGAGCAGGAGCTTCAGGTCTAGCAATTTCATTTTGCGCTGCTGCTGAACAAAAGAATCTTAAGGCTATAGAAAAACTGATTAAAATGGATATCACCAATGTATCTCTTGATTGGAAAGTGGTAAGTCGCCCAATTTTAAGTAATGAGGACCCTGGTAAGCGAATAAGAAAAAAAGGTGGCGGAGGTTTTGTCGGGAAATCGAGATCAGAAACGAAGTTTGAGGCGAGTAGAAAATCAAAAGTGCAGCGATCAAGAACACGCCGAAGTAAGAAGCCTTCAAATGTGCACCGGTCAGGTGAAGGCAGTTTGCAAAAAGTTTAAATTTATTTTTTTGGTTTAGTTGTCTATGAAGTTTCTAGCTTTAAACACACGTTTCGAGTTCCAAAAAAAGACTTTATGATATAATCAGTTTTTAAAACTTTCTTTCATTGACTCCATAATCATTTGCATTCTGGGCGATGCACTACAATCTGCAATCATTGTCATATCAGATTTTGCTGGCTGAGGTACGCCGTCGTAGCGAAAATCTGGATAAAGGGGAGAAAGTCCTAAAGTGAGCTCACTGCCTTCCTTGACATTAATATTGGCAAGTCCATTGTTAAATTGAACGGTCCTCCCGCTATCTTTATGAGTAATAATAAATACGTCTTCCTGAAAAGAACACTTATTAACTAACTTTATCTTCACTAAAATTACTTCTTTTTTTTCAAATTCTTTGCTTAGTGTGGGCCAAAAAAAGTATAATGTAACACTAGCAAAGATAGCTATTGCGATTAAAAAGAATACTTGCTGCTTATTTTCCATGGCATCCTACTCTTGGTTCTATTTCGTTAAATTAAACACACAGTAGAGTGTCTTAAGGTCTTTTATTAAAATTAGACCAACACGGCAAGATATCACTGTCACTGGGTGTGGCATTGTAAATTGCTCTTGCTATTGCACGGGCTACGCATTGTGCCCCGGCATGTCCAATTTTGAGCGTATCAAATGTTGAGTCTTCTAACCTAAATTTACCTGTTGAAACTGAAAATAAGAGGTCTCCATCAAAAGGTGTGTGGCTTGGAAAAATTGCTCTTGCAATACCATCTTGAGCGGCTATTGCTATCCGCGTCGCCTGTGATTTATCTAAAATTGCATCCGTTGCAACAATTCCAATTGTTGTCGACTCCTTTTTAAGTGGTTTTTCTCTAGTCCAACCACTTTGTTGGCTATCATAATTTCTAAAAGAACCAAGATTTCCAAATTCACTTCCCAATTCAAATGGTGCAGCCCAAAAGTGGGGGCTTTGTCCCATAACTGTCGAACCGACTGAGGATACAGCGACAAGAGCACCTACTGTAATGCCATTTTCAAGGATAACTGATGAAGATCCTAAACCACCTTTTAAGTTTAAAGTATTTGCCCCAAGTCCTGCTCCAATGCTTCCTAATTTAAAGTCTTTCGATACTGACTTGAGTGCGTGAGTGCCCAATTTTCGGTAAGGGTTTATTGTCCAGTTTTTGTCACCACCATTATTAAGATCGTAAAGTATTGCGCTTGGAACTATTGGTACAGGAAAAGCTGATGTTGGGAAACCACGACCCTTGTTTTTTAATTCGTCGGTTACCCCAGATGCTGCATCTAAGCCAAAAGCAGATCCTCCAGATAGAACAATAGCATCAACCATTTGAACAATCTTGTCTGGGGATAGTAAATCTGTTTCTCTAGTCCCTGGGGCACCACCCATAACATTTATACCAGCAAGGAATGGGTTAACACCATATAACACCGATACACCAGATTTTATGATTTGATTTTGTGCATTTCCAACCAAAAGACCTGAAACGTCAGTTATAAGGTTCTTCGGGCCACGTTTAAAAACATCATTCATTGCTTATTTCAAACATTCTCATATGCGCTGACCTCCATCGGCCTCGATGTCTAGTTCAGTAATCATTGAGGCTTTATTTGATAATAAGAGCCTTTCAGTTAAAAGCCATAATAGTTTTTTAATCATCGTGCACCTTAAGTTTTCTAATCCCTAAGCCAGTCTTTAGGAATCGATGGAGTTGAGTTAATAAGCAACTTGGTGTAACGGCACTTTGGATATTTGATGACTTGGTTCGTGTCTCCCGATTCAACAATTTTACCATCTTTCATTATTAAAACTCTATTCGTTATTGCCTTAACCAAAGTGATATCATGACTGATGAAAATATAACTTAAATTATAATCTAGTGAAAGTTTTTGTAGTAATGCAATCATATTATTTCTAAGTGTTGCGTCCAAAGCGGACAGTGCTTCGTCTAAAATAATGACTTTTGGCTTTATTATAATTGCTCTGGCGATTGCAATACGCTGTCGTTGGCCTCCTGAAAACTGATGTGGATACTTTTCGAGGTCTGTTTCTTTTAGTCCAACATCAATTATTGCAGTTTTTAGAAGTATTCTTTTATGTTCGTCTAAAGGCTTTTTCTTAAGAAGGTTAAACGGTTCAGAAATTATTCTTTTAATCGGGTGCCGTGGATCAAATGAACTAAAAGGATCTTGAAAAACAATTTGCATCTTAGCACGAACCTGTAGGTTTGTTTTACTCTTGAACGTTACTGGTGAACCATCAAGATTAATGTCTCCAGTGTCCAAGGCTTCAAGACCCATTATGCTTCGAGCCAACGTTGATTTTCCACATCCAGACTCACCAACAATTCCTAAGCACTCGCCATGGTAGACAGAAAAACTGATGTTCTGAAGGGTAGGCCTATTCCTCTTATTTTCGTTTCCAGTTTGGATTTGTCGTCTGTACGTTTTTGAGAGAGAGCTTATGTGCATAAGTATTTTTTTACTCGTTAGCGGCCTTGCTCTTGCTTTTGTGGTTGCAGCAAGAAGTAATTGCCGTGTGTATGGGTGTGAGGGTTTCTTGAATAAAGTAGAAGTTAACCCCTTATCTAGTATTTCACCATCTTTCATTATAGCAACTCTCTGAGAAATTTTTGAAATAATTGCTAAATCGTGGGTAATTAGAAGAAGGGCAATTCGATCCTCCCGTACTAAATCTTGAAGCAGTTTTAGGATTTCAGATTGAGTTTTGACATCTAAGGCGGTTGTCGGTTCGTCAGCAATCACAAGTTTTGGTTCTAATGCAACTGCCATAGCGATCATTACTCTTTGGCGTTGTCCGCCTGAAAGCTCGTGTGGAAATCGATCTGGTGAGATGATATTTGTATTCAATCCAACTCGAGTAAGTCCTCTCATCGCTGCCTCATCAGCCATAGTTCTATTGATATATTTATGTACTCTAAGAGTCTCAGAAATCTGATTGCCTATTGTCTTTAGTGGATTAAGTGCGGTCATTGGTTCTTGAAAAATCATGGAAATTTGACTTCCACGGATATGGCACATTTCGTTATCCGAATAATTCGCAATATCGGAGTTCTCAAATAAAATTCTACCATTCATTTTGGAATGGTCTGGTAATAATTTTGTTATTGCAGTAGCCGTCATTGACTTACCGGAGCCACTTTCTCCTAAGAGTGCAAAAATCTCCCCACGTTTGATATCAAAGCTAATATTTTTTAGTATAGCTTTGTTATCAATTTTTACTGAAAGGTTTTTTACACTGAGAAGTGTCATGATTTATTTTTTCGTAGCTTGGGATCGAGATAATCTCCTAAACTGTCACCCATAGTATTTATTGACAGTACTACTAATATTATTGCAATCCCAGGAGCTAAGGCGAGGTGTGGAGCAAATGAAATCATAGTTTGACTATCGGCTAGCATGCGTCCCCAACTAGGCATAGGAGGCTGGGTTCCTAACCCAACATAACTCAGCGCAGACTCAGCTAAAATTCCTAATGAAAATTGTATAGAGGTTTGAACAATTAGAATACTGGTGATGTTAGGAAGTATATGTTCCATGCAGATTTGAAAATTATTTTTTCCACAGACTTTTGCAGCAAGGATGAAGTCACGTGTAAATACAGACAGGGCGGCGCCTCTGGTAACTCGACTAAAAACTGGTATATTAAATATTCCTATAGCAATTATAGCGTTTAACATTGATGGTCCAAAGACTGCGGTGATTAGAATGGCAATAACAAGGGCTGGAAAAGCAAAAATTAGGTCATTGCCACGCATTATTATGTCGTCTACTGGGCTTCGAGCTTTGCTAGCAGCCAATAGTCCAAGAGGAATGCCTACGACTAAACCAATGAATGTAGCCATAAAGGCCACTAAAAGTGAGGTTTGTGCACCTAGCATCAGCATTGATGTGATATCGCGCCCAAAATGGTCTGTTCCTAAAAGATGGTTTGGGCTTCCAGGAGGCTTCAATTTTTCTGAAATATTTAAAAAAGTTATATCATAGGGGGTCCAAAATATTGATAAAACACTTAAACAAGTGATAAATAGGAAGACTGACAGACCTAGCCAGAAACTAAATTTTAAAATACCGCTTTGTTTTGTAATGCTAAATTGATTTAAGTTCATCGTCGTAATCTTGGATCAATAATTAAGTACATGATATCAATTAGAAAATTTATAATTATAACTGAAAAAACAAGAAGCATTATTACGCTTTCTACCACGATAAGGTCTCGTTGCATTATCCCTTGAAAGATTAATCGACCAAGACCTGGAAGAAAGAATACATTCTCAATTATTATAGCTCCGGCTAGTAAAAATGAAAATTGAAGTCCAAGAATTGTTAAAATTGGAATTAGAGCATTTCTCAACGCATGATTTTGGATGGCTTGCCTCAGCGTTAATCCTTTTGCTCTCGCCGTACGGATGTAATCCTCTTTCAGAGTATTCAAGAGGGATGCTCTAATCACTCTGCTTAAAATGGAGGCTTGGGGTAGAGCTAGAGATATTGCTGGTAAGGTGAGCGATTTAAGACCAGAGCCTAACCCCGAATCCCAACCAGAAAACCCACCTGCTGAAAACCACCTCAAATTTATAGAAAAAATGAGTACTAAAATTATGGCAAACCAAAAGTTTGGTATAGAAATTCCAACTTGTGATAATGCCATAATCGAATAATCAGTTTTTTTTCCATAAAATTGAGCAGCTAGAATACCCGCAGGAAAAGCAATAAGAACTGATAGAAATATTGAATAGATCGTAAGTGGCAGCGAAACTTGGAGCCGTTCAAGAATTAACTCTTGAACAGGGACACGATAAGTGTACGAAACTCCAAAATTTCCAGACATCATTCCTGTCGTCCAATCTAGATAACGAATAACAATATTTTTCTCTAATCCCAGCTCTTCTCTTAACGCGTTGATAGTGGCTTCTGTTGCGTTTATTCCTAACATGAACGAGGCTGCATCACCTGGAACCGCCTCAAGCAAAATAAAAATAATCATACTGGACAACAGTAAGCTCGTCGCTAGAGATAAAATTCGCGCTTTGACGTAATTTAACATAAAAGAGGTCCAGTTCGAAGTTAGAATAAAGCAGATAGAAAACGTGCCTTCGGCCTATAGCTCTACTCGCTCCACATTACATGGGTCAAGTCGTTGGCTTGTGTAGGCGAGTTTTCCCAAAGACCTTTGATTTTTTTATTAGCAACGCCGGTCTTAGCTAGTTGAAAAAGATAACCGTTAACATAATTCTCACTTATCATAACTTGAGCTTTTTGTATAATGGTTGATCGCATTTTGGGATCGGTTGTACCACTTAGCTCTTTAATTAAATGTTGGAACATCGCACTGTCGTACTGAAAGTAATAGTTAGGCCGAGCATAAATATTTATGTCTGAAGGTTCTGTATGGCTTACAATTGTTAAATTATAATCTTTCCCTTTAAAAACTTGTTCAAGCCATTGGGCCCACTCTAAATTCGATATTTCAATATTTAAGCCAACCTTTCGAAGTTGAGACGCGACAATTTCGCCACCTCTTCTTGCATAAGAGGGTGGTGGTAATTTCAGTGTAATCACTGTGTTTCGATCGTAGCCTGATTCTTTTATCAATTTTCTACTAAGTTCAGGGTCGTAATTGGAGTTAGCTGTCAAATCAAGATAATCAGGGTTATGGGGAGCGAAGTGTGTACCTATCGGAGTTCCAAAGCCAAACATTGCACCATTAATTATTTCTTCTCGGTTAATAGCATGGGCCAATGCCTTTCGCATTTCTAGCTTATCAAATGGTGGCCTTTTATTGTTAGTTGATAATATTGTCTCTCCTTCAGTTGACCCTACTATCACTTTAAACCGAGGATCTGCCGCAAACTGCGATAGATTTTCAGGGGCGGGAAACACAGGAAAAGCATCAATATCACCGGCCATTACGGCTGCAAATGCTGCTGTTGGGTCCGAAATAAACTTGAAAGTCGCCTTATCTAAATATATTGCTTCGCCCCAATATTTACGATTTCTGACGAGCTCTACTCTGTCTCCTTTTATCCATTTTGAAAATTTAAAAGGACCAGTTCCCACAGGAGCAGTCTCTGCTTGAGATATAGTTTTCTCTGAAACAACTACTGCATCTCCCCATGCCAGACTTGTGATAAAGTCACCGTTTGATGTTTTTAGTAATATCTTGACTGTTTGCTTATCGACAACTGTTACACTTGCTATATCGGTAAAAAGAGCCTTTTGGGCATTTGTACTATCTTCGCTTATAGCACGGTCTAATGAAAACTTTACGTCGGAGGCTGTCATCTTGGTTCCATCGTGAAACTCGACGTTTGACCTTAAATAAAAAGTATAGGTTAACCCGTCGGAAGAAATATTCCAGGACTCAGCCAAAGCAGAAGTTATTGATCCATCGGGTTCAAAACGAGTTAAGCCTTCAAAGACGTTCGCGTAAACAACTTCGTCAATAGCAGCGGCGGCACCTGCGGTTGGATTTAAATTTGGTGGCTCTAACTGCATTCCGATTGTGATGGATTTTTCTAAAGCCAGTGAAATCCCAGTCGAGATCAGAAGTATGAGAAGTATGGCAATTGACTTAGTTGTTAGGTTTATCATTTAATGTCCTTTTGTTGTAGAAATATAATACGCTAACCCAAACTAAAATTGCAATTATTGTATCTTCATCAATAATTGTGTAAACAAATGGCAAAGTTGCTTTCTATAAGATTTAATAGAAATAAGTTTTTCATTTTTCAAGGCTTGATAGCCTTTCAAGAACTAGATTATCGATTCTGAGCAAACTTCAAAAGGTGATATTTTATTTGCACCCTCAATGATATTCTATTTACATTCTTAAAAGGGATACAATATTTTCACGTTATTTTTTATAATGATACCTAATCTGATTTTTATAATAGAAAATATTGTAGGCTTAAAAGATAACTTTGAAAATGGTTTTCAGCTTTGGTAGTAATTTTGTTTTACATTACTTTTGTGAGTGTATAATTACTGAATTATGAAAAAGCCTTCGGCTGGTTAGGAAGTAAATGATTGATGTCGCTATTTTAGGTGCCAGTGGATATACTGGGGCGGAACTTGTCAGGATATTATCTGTACACAACAGCTTTAACATAAAGACACTTTCTGCTGATCGCAAAGCAGGCCAAGAATATCGAACGGTGTTCCCACATTTACGACACTTAAAACTTCCTACGCTCATTAGTATTGGGGAGGTGGACTTTTCAAACATTGAGTTGGTATTTTGTGCGTTACCTCACGCTACTACGCAACCCGTTATTAACGATTTACCAAAATCGCTCAAAATTGTTGATTTATCAGCTGATTTTCGATTGCGAGATCCAAAGCAGTACGAGAAGTGGTATAATGTGAAACATTTGGCTAAAGACCTTCAAAAAGAATTTGTTTATGGATTAACTGAGTTCTATAGGCAAGAAATTAAGTCATCTCGATTAGTTGCGTGCACGGGTTGCAACGCCGCAGCCGGAATGTTCCCTCTTCTTCCTTTACTTTCAAAGGGCCTAGTATCTCATGATAACATAATTGTGGATCTTGCTACTGGTGTATCGGGTGCTGGTCGATCTCCCAAAGAAAATATGTTGCACAGCGAAGTGTCGGAGGGATTCTCAGCTTATAATGTTTCTCGACATCGTCATATGGCTGAATTTGATCAAGAATTTTCAAAAATAGCTGGTAAACCTGTTGAGGTCACTTTTACGCCTCATTTGATCCCTCAAAATCGAGGTATTCTTGCCACAATATATGTAAGTGGAACTGCAGAACTTATCTACAGTGAACTGAAATCACGGTATCTGAACGAACCGTTTATAGAAGTGCTTCCTTTCGGTGAGGTTCCATCAACCAAAGACGTGCGTGGTTCGAATTTCTGCCATATAGGCGTTGTAAAAGACCGTATTTCAGGGCGAGCGATTTTATTTTCTGCGTTAGACAATTTAACGAAAGGTTCTGCGGGGCAAGCTGTACAAAACGCTAATTTAATGTTTGGTTTGAACGAAACTGAAGGGCTTAATATGGCCCCTTTTTTCCCATAGTCTTATTATGTTAAGCCGAAAACGAAAAAGAATAAACCTTATAATTGCTGGTTTGAGTTTGTTAGTTTTATCTACGCTTCTAGTCGGTTATGGAATGAGGGAGGGAATTGAGTTTTTTAAATCTCCTAGTGATATACTTGATGCCCCTCCAGTAAGTGGACAAAGATTTAGACTTGGTGGTTTGGTTAGTGAAAATAGCGTTACTATCTTAGATAACGGTAGTGTAAGTTTCGAGGTAACTGATAATATAGAATCGATTGAAGTAAGGTTTACTGGTGTACTGCCAGATCTTTTTGCTGAAAATCAGGGTGTCATTGCTTCTGGTTTTTTAAAGAAAAATAATTTGTTCTACGCAGATGAGGTTTTAGCCAAGCATGACGAAAATTACATGCCAAAGGAAATAATTGACACTCTCAAGGATAAGGGCATTTTTGTTGACCCAAGCCAAGATTAAGATAACAAAGTGCTCTGTTCCTTCCCCAAGAGAAAATAAAAAAATAGGTTAGCATGGTTTTTTTTTTGAATCGAACTAATATCTAAAGTGTCGTTTTAATATAAATAGCGGTTACGAATTTAAAGGGGTGTTGATGTTCGTTGAAATGGGTCATCTATGTTTAATCTTAACTTTTATGTTGGCCCTTGTTCAGATTGTTATTCCATTAGTTGGTGCTAATCGAGGGTGGCTAAATTGGATGAAAGTGGCGGATACGTCCGCTATTCTTCAGTTTATTTTTACTACATTTGGTTTTTTGGCTCTAGTTTTTGCATTCGTCACTTCTGATTTTACCGTAAAGCTCGTGGCTTTAAATTCGCATTCTATGAAACCACTAATTTATAAAATAACTGGAACTTGGGGGAATCATGAGGGATCTATGTTGCTTTGGGTTCTTATTTTAAATTTATATGGATTTTTAATCGCTGTTTTTGGAGCAACTTTGCCAACAGTGCTAAAAGCTAGAGTTTTGTCAATTCAGGCATTAATTTCTGCTGCTTTTTTAGGCTTCCTTCTGTTCACATCCAATCCCTTTATTCGAGAGCTAGACCCGCCAATAAATGGGAATGGCTTAAACCCTGTTTTGCAAGATCTCGGCTTGGCATTTCATCCTCCATTCCTCTATTTAGGCTATGTTGGACTATCCGTAACATTTAGTTTTGCCGTAGCTGCCTTAATTCAGGGTAAAATTGATGCTGCGTGGGCTAGGTGGGTTCGACCTTGGGCGTTATCAGCTTGGGTGTTTTTGACGGTCGGTATCGCTTTAGGAAGTTACTGGGCCTATTATGAACTAGGTTGGGGAGGCTGGTGGTTTTGGGATCCAGTAGAGAATGCATCTTTTATGCCGTGGCTTGCCGCGACTGCTCTACTTCATTCAGCAGTAGTAGTGGAAAAAAGAGATACTCTAAAAAGTTGGACTGTATTATTAGCAATACTTGCGTTTGCGTTTTCGCTCGTAGGAACATTTATAGTCCGTTCTGGGGTGTTGACCTCTGTTCACGCTTTTGCAACTGATCCAACCAGGGGTGTTTACCTGCTGGTAATCATTTTCTTCTTCATATTTTTTGCTCTCGTACTTTATGCTTTCAGGTTCTCAACGATAACTTCTATAAACCAATTTTCGATTATAAGCCGAGAAAGTGGATTGGTAATGAACAACTTGCTTTTGTCAGTTTCAGCTTTCATAGTTTTCATAGGCACCTTGTGGCCGTTAATCGCCGAAACGTTTTTAGCAAATAAGGTGTCCGTCGGGGCCCCTTTTTTTAATACAGCTTTTACGCCTTTTATGATTTTATTGGCTTGCATTCTCCCGATTGGCGCTACCCTGGCTTGGAAAAGAACAAATGGAACCAAATTACTATCAGAGTTCAAAGGGTTATTTATTTTATCACTTGTTGTTGCTGCTTCGGTTTGGACTTTCCAGACCGGTGGAATAATGTTAGCACCTATTGGAATTGCACTTTCTGCTTGGGTGATCTTTGGATCATTGCTAGACCTATTAAAACGAATTAAATTTTTTTCTGGAAGTGTTTTAAATTCAATCACGCGGTTAGTTAAGATACCAAGATCGGATTTTGGAAAAAGTGTCGCGCATATTGGATTTGGTTTAATTGTTTTTGGTATTAGTGCTGTCTCGGCGTGGGAAGTTGAAGATATTAGAGTTGTTAATTTGAATGAGCCATATGAGATAAATGGGTATTCAATAAAACTTACTAAAGTGCAGGAGTTTGCAAAATTAAATTATGTTACACGACAAGGAGTAGTTGTAGTTAAAAACGCCGACCGAGTTGTTGCTACTCTTTTTCCTGAAAAAAGGTATTATCCAGTTCAGTCCACTACAACGACTGAAGCTGCAATTGATACGTCGCTTTTTCGTGATGTTTATGTAGTTCTTGGCGATAAAAAATCTGATGAGTCGTGGGTGATACGAACTTATATAAAACCTTTTATAATTTGGATTTGGATAGGGGCTCTCACAATAGCGGTGGGTGGAGCTTTGAGTTTGACTGATCGTCGATTCCGTCTTGCGACTATAAAGAGAAAAAACTCAGACGAGGTATTAAAAATTTGAAGCAGTTTTTATTATCAATTTGTTTTTTGTTTTGTACCACGCTTGTTGTTTTTGGGGTCGAGCCAGATGAGATTCTTTCAGATCCTGCCTTGGAAATAAGAGCAAGAAAAATTTCGCTTGAATTAAGGTGTTTAGTCTGTCGAAATGAAAATATTGATAGTTCCAATGCTGAGTTAGCTCGAGATTTACGAGTTGTAGTCAGAGAAAGATTAGTCTTGGGTGACACAGACGATGATGTACTTAATTATGTTCATGCGCGTTATGGAGATTTTGTTTTACTTAGACCAAAATTTTTGGGATGGTCTATCATCCTCTGGATGATTGGACCTTTATCATTTATCATAGGATTGATTTTACTCTATTTTGGAATGTTTCGTAACACAATATTGGATCACAAAATAGAAAAAGTTAAAGACCTATCTGCGGCGGAGCAGAAGAAGGTAGACCATTTTATTAATTAATGGCGTGCTCTATTTTAAGAGAGGATAATATGTATTGACGAAGCTTTTCTAGCTGTCATTCTTCTATTATGAAAAGTTTATTATCCTGTACCTATAGATATAGTAACTCATTTGATCTCTGGGATGAGGACATTCGAAGTATCACTCAAGAATTACCGCGTGAACTTTCCAAATTAGTCCTTTTTTTATCAGCTCACAGCCCCTATATCAAACAGTTAATACTCAAGGAATCGTTATGGTTACAAAGCGTAATGAGTATGGATATTGATACGGCTCTAAAGGAAGTTATTAATAGCTGTTGGTTGAATAAGAATCTAGAGCTAAAGTCACAAATCAGAATAGCCAAGAGGCGCTCCACTCTAATCATACTTTTGGCCGACTTTGGTGGAGTATTTAATCTGTCGGAGGTTACAACAGCATTATCAATTTTTGCTGATAATATTTTGAAATTATCAATGGATGTTTACGTTTTTAATGAGTTTCAAAGAGTTAACTATTCGACATTGTTTGTTGATACAAAAAATTACCCAAGCTCGATTGTTGGTGCAGCATCTAAAGCTGGTTTGCTTGCTCTTGGAATGGGTAAATTAGGATCGTTCGAGTTAAACTATTCTTCAGACATTGATCTTATTTTCTTGTTTGATGAAGATAAGTTTCATCCTGAATTTTATTCAAAAATTAGGTCTGTTTTCATAAGTACCATTCGAAAAATAGTAAAGGCTCTTTCAGAGGTCACGTCTGAGGGGTATGTATTTCGAATAGATTTAAGGTTACGACCTGACCCCGGTTCAAATCCTATTTGTATTGGTATGTTGTCTGCTCAGCGATATTACGAGAACTTTGGAAGAAACTGGGAGAGGGCGGCATTTATAAAAGCTCGGCCTATTGCAGGAAATCAATTGTTAGGGGATCAATTCTTAAAGTCTCTAACTTCTTTTATTTGGCGAAAGAACCTAGATTTTGCTGCCATTGCAGACATCAATGAAATAAGAGTAAAAATCCGGAAGAAAAACAAAGTAGCTTTGACTCCCAATTTGCTCGGTTATAACATTAAAACGGGTTTGGGTGGTATAAGAGAGATAGAATTTTTTGTTCAAACTCAGCAGTTGATTAGTGGTGGAAAAAATAAAATGCTCCGTCAAAGATCAACTTTGGGAGCATTGGGTCAATTAACAGATTTTTATTGGGTCGATGTAGGCGTTTGTAGAAAATTAGTTGAAAGTTATGAAAAGCTTCGTTTTCTGGAACATATTCTTCAACTGCTTGATGATGCTCAAACACATTCCATACCTACTGATTTCAAAAAAGTAGAGCTAGTAGCTAAATTATTTGGAGTAGAAAAAACTGACACCTTTCTAACCTATGTTTTAGAATTGTTGAAAGTGGTAAATAATGTAGTTACAGAACTCTATTCAAGGTTGGAGTTAGCATCAGATCAACCACAGTTGAGTGGTAAAAAATCAGAAGTTAATGAGATCCTTTCCCCCTATGTAAATAAGTGGCTCACGTACAGCGTCCTTAGTTCGGAGAGGTCGTTAGTATTATTTGAAGGACTTCATTCGTTAATAACGGCAAGGGTGCTAATCACCGAAACACCAAGTAATACACTGTTCCATTTTGATAATTTTTTAAAGTCACTTTCTTTTGGTGTGCAGGTCTTTTCACTCTTTAAAGCTAATCCAGCTGTTTTAGAACTATTGATTGATATTTGTGGTGCCGCACCGGCTCTTGCTGAATATTTGGAGCGAAACCCCGCCGTATTGGATGCTGTTACAGATCGTTCATTTTTTTCGTCACTACCAAGTAAAAAAGAACTGGGAGTCCAGTTAAAAGCCAAAGTTATTGAGACTGAGGATTATGAAGGTGTGTTGGATGCCGCACGGATCTTTGTAAAAGAAAATCAGTTTATGACTGGAGTTCATTTGCTGAAAGCTTTTTCCTCGATAGCTGAAGTATCGCAATCGTTTTCAAATATAGCGGATGTTTGTTTAGTGATCTTATTCGACGAAGTAGAAAAAAAATTTGCGCAGAGATATGGTAGGGTGCCTGGTTTAGGAACATCTATATTGGCTATGGGTAAACTTGGGTCTAAAGAAATGTCAATTGGATCGGATTTAGATCTAATAATTATTTATGACGCAGAAACAGATTCTGTGTCTAATGGAAAAATTGAGTTACCCGCAAAGGTGTATTTTTCGCGCCTTACTCAGGCGTTTATTTCTGCGATTACTGTAGCCACATCTGAAGGTTATTTATTCAAAGTTGATATGAGGCTCAGACCATCTGGAAATAAGGGAACTGTTGCAACTTCTATTTCTTCTTTCTATTTATACCAAATGAATGAATCTTGGGTTTGGGAACGACTCGCGTTATCTCGTGGGCGGGTACTAAACGGAAAACCTGCTTTGAAAAATAAGATAAAAGAAATTGTTTTGGAGGTGCTAAATTTAAAAATTTCGCCTTCTTTAATAAAAAAAGAAGTCAAAGAAATGAGAACAAGATTAAATGAAAATTTACCAAAATTCACTTTAGTTGATAACTTAAAGTTAGGTCCAGGACGGTTTCAGGATTTAGAACTTTTGATCCAAATGGGAACTCTTTTGAAAAAATGCTTTGAGGATGTTTCTCCTCAAAGCATGATTACGAATCTTAAAAAACATAGTTTTTTTAACTATGAGGAAACTAAACTTTGTATGAAAGCTTATAATTTTTATTCAAGTCTTCATCAGATCCTGCATATAACGGTTACAGGTAAAATTTCTGAAGACTCAATAGATATTATAGATGTTATTTTAAAGCACCACGGCCTTTCAGATATGCCCAACAGCGTAACTAAAACTCTTAGAGTTTACTCTCATGAACTCAATCTTATCTTTAATAAGAAGTTACTTGATGGTTAGCTTACCAATTGTTTTTCATCCAGATTATATTGTTGAGTTCAGTGGGGACACTAGGTTTCCGTTGCAGAAGTACCAAGAATTAAGAAATGTCCTTGAACGAGATGACCTTCTTGGGCCTGGTAACTTATTTGTTCCTCGACCCATTCTCAGAGCTCAAGTGGAACTAACGCATGAAAAATCTTATGTGAAACGAGTTTTCTGTAATACCTTGTCACCTAAAGAAAAAAGGGAAATAGGATTACCCAACATATCTCAGTTTTGTCAGCGTGCATTCATTTCTTCGGGTGGTACTCTTTTAGCTGCTAGATTGGCCTTACAGTTTGGCTTTGCAGCAAATTCTGCAGGAGGATCTCATCACGCGGCTTCGGCTAGAGGTTCAGGTTTTTGTATATTTAATGATGTAGCTGTTGCAGTAAATTGTCTTTTAAATGAAAGAAAGGTCTCAAAGGTCATAATTTTAGATCTAGATGTGCATCAAGGAGATGGAACTGCTGAAATTTTTCAATCTGATGATAGAGTTTTTACAGTATCGATGCATTGCCAAAAGAATTTTCCTGTTAAGAAAATTACCTCTAACTTAGATGTTGGATTGGAAGCTGGAACTGGAGATAAAGAATATATTGCCAGTCTTGCGAATATAATAAAGAAGTTACAAAAAATTCCTGCAGATTTATTAATATATAATGCAGGTATTGATGTGCATGAGGATGATGTTTTAGGACACCTTAATCTTTCGAGTGTTGGAATAATGAAAAGAGAAAAAATGGTTTTAGATTTCATTGTAAAACGAAAATTACCGTTTGTTGTAACATTGGGAGGCGGTTACCAAAAAAATGTTGCAACTTTGGGTAATTTACATTCAATGATATTTAACGAAGTTTTGAATCGACTTTAAAGGCAGTTTACTATGGTTTATGGATTTGAATTATGAATAAATATTCAATCTCAAGTGACCCTAGGGGGGTAATTTTTGAAGCTTACAGGATTGAGGGAATCACAGGTCCAGATTGTAGGTCGATCTTTTTGGACTGGGCGTTAGGACTCAATATAGATTTAGATCCAATAAAAGAAATAAAGGTATTATATGATGCATATAGTGCTGACAACCCAAATCATCCTATGAACCTTGTTCTTCAGGAGGGGCTAAAAAGTTTCACTAGCCAGCCTAAGAGGCGATTCCGGTCTAAATAAAGTTAGCAGGTCAGTTCGTGGATAATTCTTATCCAGCTTTTTGCTCCCTTTTGATACGAAATTAAATTATACTTTTCATTAGGAGAATGAATTTGGTCATCGTCAAGTGCGAAACCAACCAATAAAGAATCTATATCAAGTATTTCTTTTAGAGAAACAACAACTGGAATTGATCCCCCACACCCCGCATAAACCGGTGTCACGCCCCATTCCTCTGAAAGAGCTTTATGGGCTGCTTTTATTGTCGAAGATTCTATAGAAACGGAAACAGCTTTTGAACCATCTTTGGGTAAAAATGTAACTTCGCAATCTTCATGTAAAGTTTGCCTTATGTGTTTTCGAAACTTAGAACGTATCTCTTCTGGTTCTTGATTTCCCACTAACCGGAATGAAATTTTAGCGTGAGCTTCTGAGGGAATGACAGTTTTAAACCCTTGTGCCGTGTAACCGCCCCAAATACCGTTTATTTCACATGTCGGACGAGCCCAGATTTGTTCGAGCAAAGAGTAAGATTTTTCTCCCACTGTTTTACTTAAACCAACAGCGCCTAGAAATTTTTTAGTTGAAAAATTTAAGTTATCCCATTGTTTTTTAATACCTTTTGGGACTTCTGGCACACCTTTATAAAAGCCATCAATTGTTATTTTCCCATTTTTATCGTGAAGGCTTGAAATTACTCTCGCTAACTCTTTGATGGGGTTTAGGGCTGGGCCACCGTACATACCAGAATGTAGGTGTTTGTTTGCGGCTTTTAATGTTATTTCTTCGCCAAGCATACCACGAAGCATTGTTGATATGGCTGGCGTATTATAATTCCACATCCCAGTATCGCAAATTAAAGCGTAATCTGCTGTTAAAGTTTCTTTATTTTTCTTTAAGAAATCTACTAGCGATGGGGAGCCTGTCTCTTCTTCCCCCTCAATTAAGATAGTTATCTTGCATGGGAGGCAACCGTCAGTTTTTATGAATGCAGCACATGCGTTGATAAAAGTCATTAATTGACCTTTATCGTCCGATGCACCCCGTGCACAAATCGCTTTTCCATTTGATCCACTCTCAACCGTTGGTTCAAATGGGTCGTTTCGCCACTCTTCTAAAGGATCCGCTGGCTGAACATCATAGTGGCCGTAAAACAGTAGGTGAGTACTTCCTTCTCCAGAACTTGCTAAAACAATTGGATGACCTGACGTTTTGTGGGCCTTAACTTCAAATCCAAGATTAAGTAATTGAGAAACTAGCCAATTAGCAGCTGCCTCACAATGGTGAGAGAATGTTGGGTCGGTTGATACGGATTTTATTTTTAAGAAATCAATCAAATATTCTAGTAAAAGAGCTTCGTTTTGATCGATATATTTTAACTTGTTTTTAAGTGGCATTTCGTACTTACTTTTTCTGACTTATACTTATTTAGATTTTCGACTAAAAACGTAGGTTTCTGCATCACTTTTTTCACTGTTGAATATATAACCGTCTTGGTTAAACTCCTTAATATCTTTAGGTCTTATAATCTTATTGTTAACGATAAACCTTGCCATTGAGCCTCGTGCTTTTTTTGCATAGAAACTTACAAGTTTTTGTTCGCCGTTCTTTATTTCTAGAAATTTAGGTGTAATAACGCTTTGTGGTATTGCCTCTACATTTACCACCTTGAAATACTCTTCCGATGCTAAATTAATAACGCTTCTATTCTCATGTTCATCCAATTCATCTTCTAAAGCCTTTGCAATTTGATTACCCCAAAACTCGTACAAATTTGAACCTTGTGGATTTTGTAGTCTGCTACCCATTTCAAGTCTATAAGGTTGAATTAAATCAAATGGACGGAGTACACCGTAAAGGCCTGATAAAATTCGTATATTATCTTGAAAGAAGGTATCGTTTTCTTGTTTAATCCGATCTGCGTCTAAACCTGTATATGTATCCCCAGCGAAAGCAAACGCTGCCTGTTTTGATACTTCTGGCAGAGTAGTTGTGGTGAATTGACTAAACCGGTCTCTATTAAGTTCAGCTAGCTTAGAACTGATTTTCATAAGGTCTGATAACTCTGAAGAACTTAGCTCTGCAGCTATTACTGCGAGTTCTGATGCTTGTTTCTGAAACTTTGGCTGTGATGCTTCGCAGTTACGGTTTAATTTATCAAAATTAAGTTTCTTCGCTGGTGATAATAGTGAAAGCAATAATAAACTCCTTCTTTTTAGTTTTACTCAATTAGTTATCCATCCTCCACCTAAGACCCTTGAAGTACCAACTTCATAAAAAACACAGGCCTGTCCGGGAGAAATTCCCAATTCATCGCAACTCAAAACGATATTAGCATCAGTTTCTGTCAGTGGTATAACGAAAGCAGGGATAGCTGGTTGAGTTGACCGAACTTTAACTTCAATATTCCAACCATTGTTTGCCGCACTGATAAATTTTTTTGAACCTAACCAATTAACTTCTTTTATTGTTATATTGCGAGTTATAAGAGCTTCTTTTGGCCCGACAATGATGGTTCTGTTAGTAGCGTTTATTTTCACAACATATAAAGGCTCGCCCCCCCCAATTCCGAGGCCTCTTCTTTGTCCAACAGTGTAATTTATCACTCCTTTGTGCGTTCCTATTATCTCCCCTGACAAGTTTATAATATTCCCTGGTTTGTCAGAATCCGGTCGTAACTTTTTTATGACGTCCGAATAAGATCCATTAGGAACGAAACAGATATCTTGGCTGTCTGGTTTATGTGCTACTTTTAATTGAAATTTTTCAGCAAGAAGACGCGTTTCTTCTTTTGACTCCATATCGCCAAGTGGAAAGCGTAAGAAATTGAGCTGTTCCCTTGTTGTTCTAAACAAAAAATAGCTTTGATCTTTATTTTTATCGAATGCCTGATGCAATTCTGCACCATCACTTCCTAATATACACCGTACATAATGGCCTGTTGCTAAACAATCTGCTTTTAACTCTTTCGCTGTTTCCAAGAGGTCAGCAAACTTAATTTTTTCATTGCATTTAATGCATGGTACTGGCGTATTTCCTGCTAAATAACTTTCTGCAAATTCGTCAATTACACTTTCCTTAAACCTACTTTCATAATTTAGCACATAATGAGGAAACCCAAGGTTTTCAGCTATCCGCCTTGCATCATGAATATCGATACCAGCACAACACGCTCCATTTTTTTTAATTGCTTGTCCGTGGTCGTATAATTGAAGCGTTATTCCAATAACATCATATTTTTCATACTTGAGTTTTGCGGCTACTACGGAACTATCCACCCCACCTGACATAGCCACAACTACACGAGTTTCTTCAGGACGTTTGTTGAATCCAAGACTATTGACAGACCCAGCTTTAATATTTTTTTTTAAGGCTATATTCATAAAATATTTTCTCATTTAAAAGCAAAATATGCAAATTTTTTCTGCATTGTTCATCTTCTACTTTCAATCATTGAAGCAATATTGTAAATTTATTTTCCAAGATTTAGTGTCTATTTTGTTTTGTTCGAAAGTAAAAGAAAAGAATCTACAAGCATGTTAAATTTTTTTGAATGACAGCGTCATACAAAACACTTCTGAGTGAACAAGAAATTCAAGGGCTCGACAATGAAGCTGCTTTGAAACTGGGAGCTCAGCTGGTAAAATCTATT
>Ga0209425_10001832_pt1 | contig 24493 bp, 23 predicted proteins | sample COG_05_FD_184749 | JGI IMG/M metagenome (GOLD analysis project Ga0209425, IMG submission 184749) | Pelagic Microbial community sample from North Sea - COGITO 998_met_05 (SPAdes) (version 2) | ecosystem: Environmental > Aquatic > Marine > Neritic zone/Coastal water | place: Helgoland, sampling...
ATTTAACAATTCAATTATAAATAAGAATATTAATATCATTGCAGCACGGTCAGTTCCATATTCGGATAATCTGTAAAAAAATATATTTATAAAAACAAATGATAATAAACTTAAAAAATGAATTAAATTCAATCGCTCAACTTTAGCAAACGTAAATTTAAAATAATTATGGATTTTCTTTAGAAGAATAATGTTTGTAAATCCTAGAATAAATAAAGAAGAAAAATTAAATAAATAAAATTTTGCATAAGGTAAAAAAAATAAAGAATTTATATAAAATATAGATGATGGTGTTCTAAAGCCATGATTAAATTGACCAATTCCTATATGTAAACTTTGTTGTGTTAGATAATATGTATAAGGAAAATGATAATATGGAAAATCATCATGGTTTTTGAATTGCAGTACAGCACAAAATAATAAAACAAAAACCATAAAAGAAAAAATAATTTCACTTTTATATGAAGAATATTTTTGCTTTACTAAATAAGTAAATAAAATTAATCCAATAATGAGTATTACAAGATTATGAATTTCAGTATGGGCAAAAAAGAGATTACTAAAATACGAATATACAATTAATGTATAAATTCCAAATAAGCCTACATATCCAAAATTTACAAAATTAAATTTAATTTTTAGTAATTTTATAGAGTATAGGCCATAGCCAACTATAGATGTAAGAATTAAGAAGTAATATATGGTAAATACAAAAAAATTATACATTATATTGATATTGTTATTAATTTATATTTTATTGATATATAGAAATTTATTATAAAATTTTAATTAACTTTTGTCTAAATAATTAACATAAATGAATGAACTAACCTTAATAATACCTGCAAAAAATGAAGCAGAAAGTCTTCCAATTGTCTTAAATGAATTAAAAAAATATAATTATAAAATAGACATTGTCTTACACATCACTGACATACACACAATTCAAGTAATAAAAAAATATGACGTTAATATAATTTATCAAAAAAACTTAGGATATGGGGATGCTTTAATTCATGGAATTGAGAAATGCAAGACGAAATATTTTTGTATTTTTAATGCTGATGGATCTTTTAATCCATCAGAAATAAACCAAATGCTCAAAACTTTACAATCCAAAAAATTAGATTTTATATTTGCATCCAGATACCAATCTAACTCAGGAAGTGAGGACGACACAATAGTAACACTTATTGGCAATTACATATTTACTTATATTGGTAAAATATTCTTTAAACTCAATATAAGTGATATTTTATATACTTTTATAATTGGCAGAACTGAACAGGCAAATATATTGAATCTAAAACAAAAAGATTTTTCTTTTTGTGTTGAACTACCAATAAAGGCAAAAAAAATGAAAATGCAATTAGGGAGCATAGACTCTTATGAAAGAAAAAGAATTGCTGGAAAGAAAAAAGTTAATGCTTTTAAAGATGGGTTCTTAATTTTAAAACATATGATAAAGTTATACTTTATGAAATTTTAAAATTCTACTTTTTTTTATATAGCAACTTTCTATACAAAAACATATAAAAAATTATATTAAATATTATTATTAATATTTGTGTTTTCGTATGACTGTAAAACTGAGTGGCAATTGCAATACATGTTAAATTATAAAAATTGATTATCATTCCTGTAGCTGTGTTCAAATAAATATTGTGGATATTAAAATTTTTTTTTAGATATAGAAAAATAATTTGATGTAGGTGTTTAGTATCTGGATCAAGTGGTGATTTTGATAAAATTTTTTTTCTAAAAATTGAAAATAAATTTTCAAATGCTGGATACCAGAGAAGACAGACTATATAAAATGGGGAAATATTATTATTAATCTGATAAGTATTTATCATGCATAAAGCGAATAACAAACCTAAAAAATATGATCCACCATCACCTAAATAAAGTTTATTAAAAAAATTTGATATAAATAAAGCAATCAATACAGGTATTAAATTGTAAAAATTTATAATCTTACTTACTTCAACTCCATTAAGATCAAGATAGTAAAGACTTAAAGAAGTAATTAAACAGTACCCAATAAGAGATGTATTAACTCCATCTATAAAATTGCAGCCATTAATTATAATTAAAATACAAAATACTGAAAAAACTATTCTAAATAAATCATTTACAAGTAATTGATCTAAAAAAGATATTTTAGTTTCCGGAACTGTAATAGAAGAAAAATAAACAACACCCAACACAATTAAAGTTTGAATAATAAATCTCAATTTTGGAGAATTAATTTTTTTAATGTCAGATAAAAAACCAAGACAAAATATAAAAAAAATATAAGTAAAGGTTGATAGATTAAGATAATAATATGATGTAAAAATTAAAATCAAACCACCAGAGAGTGGTATTCTACTTGAGGAAATAAATTTTTGGTGGTTATCACCTTTAAAATTAAAAAGTAATTTTTTGTTAACAAATATATAATTTAAGATTAAAGTTAGAAGTATAGTTGAAATAAATAAAATTATATTCATCTGTTTTTAAATTCTTTTAAAACGTAGTTAAATGAAAGTGATATCAAATAAATAAAAGATTTTACTAAACTAAAATTCATATATTTTCTGTAAACTAAATAGCCATCATAAAATTTTTGTATTTTTGATGATGAAAGCGAGTCATTTAATTTTCTCCATTTAGTTAGGTTATCTTTTAAAGCAAAAATTGTATTATTATTTAATGTAATTTTAAGCCAAAGAACATAGTCTTCTTTAGTATTAATGTTGGCAAATTTTATTTTGTTCGTGATTATTTTTTTTTTTATTATTACCGTTGATAGACCAATATCACATGAATTTAGTAGCAACTTATAGTTCATATCCTGAGCTTTTCGGCTTCCAATTATTTTATTTTTAGCATTAATAATATGATATGATGTATGTGAAGCATCTATTGCATTTTTTTTCATAAAAAAAATTTGTTTTTGGAGTTTATTATGAAACCACAAGTCATCTGCATCTAAAAAAGCAATTGTACTACCTTTGCTCAATTTAATTCCTTTATTTCGAGACCTGCCAGCTCCTAAATTTTTTTTGTTAATATAAATTTTAATTCTTTTATCTTTTTTTATAATTTTTTTAAGAAAATTTAAATCTTCTTTATTTTCATCATCATAGATAATAATTAATTCAAAATTTTTATAAGTTTGTTGCAAAACAGAATTAATTGCAGATTCAATATATTTCTTTTTTTTATAATAGGGTGTAATAATACTAACTAGATCCACTGCTGTGAGTTTATTACAATTTAACTTTTAGTAAATAAAAATGAAAAAAAGATTTATAAACTTTTATGATATAATCCAAGTATTAAAATTAATGTTTTTAACCAAATAGTTTTTTTGAAGTATTGGGTAATAATTATTTTTTATTGAATTATTAATTCAGCTCTTTTAGAACCAATTGATAATACTTGTCACAATTCAATATAGAGTAATTTGATACATTTTTTTTTGCATAAGAAGCCTTTTTTTTAGCATCATTATATTTATTCATAACTATTATTATTTTTTTCTTTAATTCAACAAGGTTATTAATTCCTACTATATAGCCTCCTTTATTATTCAATAGAATGTCTTTTGCTCCACTACAGTCAGTTGAGATAGATGGTATATTATAATAAGCTGCTTCAATTAATGCGTTTGGCAATCCCTCATAATACGAAGGTAAAATAAACAAATCTGATTTTAAAAAATATTTTTTGATATTATTTGTCCATTTTAAAAATTTTATACTTTTATCAGCACTTTTGATTAAATCCTTTTTTAAAGGTCCATCACCTACTATTGTAAGTATAATATTTGGGTATTGCTTAACTAGTTCATTAATAGCTTTTATAACTAATATAAAATTTTTTTGTTTTGTTAGTCTCCCCACACAAAGAATATTAAATAAATTATTATTTTTATTATTTTTTTTAAATTTATTATTATTTGATAGGTATGGGTTGTAGATTAATTTAACTTTATTTTTGTTTATTATGATTTTTTCTAAAGATTTTTTTGATTTTGTAGATATAGCAATTATAGAGTCTGCTAGGTTATAAAATACAGCTTTTAACATTAGTGTTATAAATGCATTCACTTTTTTATCCGCATACTTAGTTGCTCCAAAAATTTCTTCTGAATTTCTTATGATTATTCTTTTCTTAAAAAGTTTTGCTAAGATTATAGCAGGTAAATGACTCTGAAAAGAAAAAATAGTATTTTTTTCATTATTCTGAATTAGAAATTTAAGTAAGTTAATTGTTGTTAATAAGTTGAAGTATAATCTACTTTTATTTTTTACAATCGACCCATGTATAGTTAATTTTTTTGACTTAATAAAATCTTTATAAGATGCATTGTGTGAAAAAAGATAAATTTCAATATTTTTTTTTAATAAATAATTAATTATTCTTATAAGAATTTTTGTAGCTCCACCTCTTTCAAAAGATGGATAAAAAAAAATTAATTTTTTTTGCATATTTGTATTATTTTTTTAATTTAAATACATAGTTTGAATAATTATAATAATTATTTTCTGGTCTCTTAGGATCAACTCTCAGGAGACCACTAGAATGTGGTAAAATTTTATAGACATTATAATTTTTTAGTAATTTAGAAAATTTGTATAAGTTTACGTTTTTAAACATATGGTGCCAATTATATTCGATCTGTATGTATTTCGGTTTTTTTTTTTTTATAAAATCCAACGATCCTAATAAAACTTCATATTCATAACCTTCGGTATCAATTTTTAATAATTTTACCTTATCTTTAAATATCTTTAAATTTGAATTATAAATTTTATCCAATTTAGTTACTTTAGATTTTTCTATCAAGTTATTATTCTTTAAATAATATATTTCATTAACTTCAGGATTAAAATTTGCCCATAAACTATTTTTTTTATCATAATATAAATTAAGATTTTTAATCTTGTCTCCAAGGCCTAAATTAAAAGTAAACAACCTAGAATTATGCTTGGCTTTTAGTTTGTTAAGCTTTTGATAAGATATTTTTGATGGTTCAAAAGCAATAACGTTAGATTTAGAGTTTTCCAGTATATATTTAGAATAATTTCCAATATTCGCACCAATGTCTATGCAAAGTCGAGGGTTTTCGTTGCATATCTTGCTAAGAAATAACTCTTCACCACTTGCCTTAAATGAATAAAAATTATTATTACCAATAAATACAAAAAACATTTTAATGATATTTAGGTTAAAATTATAAAAAATTTTTCTACCTAAAATAAAACTACAAATGTACATAAAGAAATTTCTCATTTTAAAATTTAAATATATGATGTGTTGATATAATTTATTGTATTTGTAATTGTTGGATAGATTTAAGAATACTTAAAATGAAGATAAATACAAATTGTATTCAATAAATAATTTTCTAATGTAATTATTTAGCATTATAACTAACTTATTTAGAGTTATAACCTATTTTTTTATAAAAAATAATGGAAGTGAAAACCATTAATATCCATTATTTGATAATAAATTGTGAAAGACATTTCCAACAATGCCACTACGTCCTGCTGTGTGCAACATTTTACCTATTTTTTTATCATTAACCTTTTAATCAAATAATATTTTTTAACTTTTCAGTAGCAATATCTTTTACTAAAAATTTAAGCTTATTTCAAAAGTAAACAACAGTATTATTTGCTTTTATTTAAATAAGAATCTAATTTTTTAAAATGGCGAAATTTAGTATAATTAATTGCTATTTTTTTTGAGTAAACTTTCTGAAGATAAATTTCTTTTTTATTTAATTTTTTAAATTTTTTATAACTCTCTTCAAGACTTAAAAGGTTATTAGAGTAAAATAAAATGCCTCCCTTACCATTTCCTAAAATTTCTTTGGGTCCACTTGGGCAATCACTTGAAATTATACTCGTATTATTTACCGCAGCTTCAACTAATACAAAACCAGGATCCTCCCAAAGTGAGGTAGAAATAAAACAAAAACATTTCTTTAATAAATTGTGAATATTATTTTGAAATCCTAAAAAAATAACTTTATTTTTAAGCTTATTTTGTGTCACGTATTGATCAAATTTATTTTTTAATTCTCCTTCTCCAGCTATAATTAAGTATAAATCTGGATCTTTAATACTTTCTTTATTAAAGAAATTTAAAAGAAGTATAAAATTTTTTTGAATACTCAACCTTCCTATGGCTAGAATAAATTTTTTGTCTATCAAAAATTCCATAATTTTTTGATTATTTTTTTTTTTTATTTTGGAAATTTCTATAATTGGATCCTCCAAAAGATAAAGTTTATTTTTTTCAAAAATTTTTTTTTTATTCAAAGACTCCATTGTCTCGTTTGTTGGACAAAATACTTTAAATATTTTTTTTGAAATTTTTTTCCATAAAATTTTCCTTAAAAAATTCATCTTTGGGTATCCAGAAATTCTCAAAATAAATTTAGTTTTAAAATTGAAGAAAATTAATAATATAAATGGAATAAATGTTAAAAGGTGAACAACTAAATAGTCTGGTTTATCTTTTTTTAAAAGTTTATATAATGGTATTATTGAAAATATTCCTATTAATAAATAAGTTAATCTTGACCTGACATAGCCCGTTACATTTTTATTAAAACTTAATTTTTTTGATTTATACAAATTTAAAAAATTAATTTCTTTATTATTTTCCTTGCAAAACTCCCACTCACCAAATACATTTATTATATTTACATCATATTTTTGGGAATACTTTTCTAAACTTTTTGCTGAATTTAAAACTGCTTTTACAGTCGCTACATCTTTATTAATATGTGGAGACCAATAATATATTTTAATTTGTTTCAAGAATTTACTATTTTGATTTAATGTTCAATTAAATTACTATGCATCAATTGTAAATAAAATAATTATGAAAGAAAAAAAACTATTGATCTTTATGCCTTCCATACAGGTTGGGGGTGTAGAAAAAAACTTCTTTTTAATTGTTAATTATCTTAGTAAAAAATTTTCTAATGTTACTGTAATAACTGCACATAAATCTATAAGAAAAAAATTAAATAAAAATATAAACCTAATTTCTCCTGATTCAAATTTCTGGATTACAAATTCTAGATATCCAAAATATTTTATTTGTTTAATTTACTTAACCTTGTTTTTACTACGTAATAAATTTACACTAGTATTTGCTTTTCAGGCAAATATCTATGCATCCCTAATAACTAAAATTTTTTGTAAAAATATTATTACACGATCTAATTCTTCATCTGAAGGTTGGTCAAAAAACTATTTTAAAAAAACTCTTTATAAAAGTTTTTTGAAACTTTCTGATCAAGTAATAGTAAATAGCTTTCAATTTAAAAATGAACTTGACACTAAATTTGGCATCAATAGCTATGTGATTTACAATCCTCTAAATAAAAATGAGATAATAAAAAAAAGCAAAGAAAAAATAAAATTAGATTTTTTTAAAGGCTCATTTGTTAAAATAATTACAGTAGGTAGACTTGTAGATCAAAAAGATCATTTAACGATGTTAAAAGCTATAAATTTAATTAAAGATAGAAATATTAAACTTTTAATTATTGGTAGTGGTCAAAATAAATTGAAACTAAAAAACTATATAAAAGACAATAACCTTTCCTCTGTAGTTAAGATCCTATCTTTTAAAAAAAATCCATATAAATATATAGTTCTATCTGATATCTTTTTGTTTTCATCTATATTTGAAGGTTTGCCAAATGTTTTGTTGGAAGCTCAATGTCTAAAAAAATTTATTATATCAACTGATTGCCCTACAGGACCGAAAGAGATTCTTTTAAATGGCAAGGTTGGTGAGATTGTACCAATGATGAATTATGAAAAAATGTCTAAAAAAATAACCTCTTATAAAAAAACAAAAAAAATTGTCAAAAAAAAAATTGCTTTAGGTTTTAAAAATTTAAATAGATTTGATTATGATTTTAATATGGATAAATACTCAAAAGTAATTAAAAAGTTTATATATTTATAATAACTCTTTATAAGTGGCTAGCAGCTTATTGCTAATTAGATCTAAATCAAATTTTTTTACAGATTCAAAGCAATTTTTTTTTAAATCGATAAAATTATTTTTATTTTGATTTAGCTTGCATATCTTTTCAACAAAATCTGTAAGATTATTTTCATTTATAAAAAATCCATTAAAATTATTCTTTATAATCTCATTAGAACCCTTTGACCTAAATGATAATATTGGCACTCTTGATGCGAGAGACTCAATATAGGTTATACCAAAAGACTCTATCCTTGATAAATTTAAATATAAGTCTGAATTTTTATAATGTTTTATTAAATTCGAATGAGGAAAATACTCTTCATCTTTATTATCTATGTTTTCTATCAATTCAAATAAATTTGCATTTAATTTAAAAAAATCGTTTTTTAACAAAAATTTTGAATTTTGACCAATAATTTTCCATTTAAATTTAATTTTTTTTTTTTTGATTCCGGAAGCGATTTTATGAATTAAATCAAAACCTTTTTTTTTCTCAGCAAATCTAGCTACCGTTATGAAGTTAAATACTTTATTATTTTTATTTACAGAATTGTATTGCTCAAATTTTTTTAAATTTACACTATTTGAAAAATAAATTAACTTGTCTTCGTTTATACCAAGATCTATTAAATCTTTTCTAATGGTTCTAGAAATATAAGTGAATTTATTAATTTTCTTTAGTGTTTCTTTAAGAAAATCATCATATTTTTTATTTATTCTAAATCCATAATTTATAGATTTATCAATTTGAACATCTGCACCATGAAACGTGACAATTATTTTTGCTTTCTTATTAAAATTTTTTAGTACATTGATTAGTATTAAACTTTTATAGTTTAAAAAACTAAAATGCCAAATATCAAAATTATGCTTTTTTATTAAATAAGATATATATGGGTTTAAAAAAAAAAATAAATTAATATTTAAATAATATTTAAAAACAAAAACAATATTTAATATAAATTTATTTAGTAAAATTATCTTGTAATTATTATTTTTAATATTTGTTTTATTGTAAATAAATAATTTAACATCACAACCTAGTTTGCAAAGCTTATTTGCAACATTGTGAATTTGCACTTGAGCTCCACCTGGAACTGGAAAAAAGACACCTGAAATAAATGCTATATTCATAAAAATTATTTAATTAATTTTATTACTTTTTTTAAATCATTTTTTGTATCTACAGCAACAGACTTATTAGACATTTTTATCATTTTTACTTGATGCCCGATTTCAATAAATCTATTTAACTCTAAATCTTCAATTTCTTCTAAAGGTGTTTTTCTTTTTAAATTTGTAAAAACTTTAAGTGATTTATAGGGAAATGAATAAATGCAAACTTGTCTCCATGCCTTTATAAAACGTTGATTTTTATTTGAGGGTATTGGTGCTCTTGACATATATATCAAATTCCTATCTTTTCTAAATACTACTTTAGGAACATGTGGTGAGTAAAAAAATTTTTTTTCTTTAATTTCTGTGAAACCGGAAATCACTTTTGTTGGATATTTTTTGGCTAAACTTATCATTTTTTTTATATCTGCTGGATTGCATATAGGTTCATCACCCTGAACATTTATATAAAAAGTTTTTTTTATTTTTCTGGATACTTCAGCCACCCTATCTGTTCCTGTAAGACAGTTTTTAGAAGTCATAATTGCATTAATATTATTTTTTTTACATAAATTTAAAATTTTCTTATGATCGGTTGCGACTATAATATTTGAGGAATGCACTGCTTTTTTGCACTGGTTATAAGTTCTGATAATCATTGGTATTCTTTTAATATTAATCAATGGTTTACCTGGTAATCTTTTAGATCTGTATCTAGCAGGGATAACTAACAAAAAATCTGACATTATATTCTAAATTTTAGTTTTTTTAATTTTATAATTTGTTGGTGTTAAAGAGATTATTTTTTTTGCTTTTTTTTCCAATTTATAGTTTTGTAATACTTCATCCATTTCAAATTTTTTAGGGCTAGCTTTATTGTACCCGTCTAATCCAGCAAAAAAAATCTTTTTACATTCGCCACTACTACAAATTCCTAGTGTGTATGTAATAGCCAGAGAGTTAGGCAAAACTGCATAATTTTTTTCAAATTTAAACCTATTATTTTTAACTTGTAATCCAAAATTTAATATTTTTTTTGAATTAATCTTTGATTTAATATTTTTTGAAAAACTTGAAAACGGAGCAATCAAATATTTATTTGATTTTTTATACTTATTTATATCTGATAGTAGTCTTAATGTGTGACAAACAACATTAGCATAAATATATTTTTTAGGAATTGGATTAATTGCATTTAAAACAAAAACAATTGGTTTATTTTTTTTAATAAATCTTATTATTTTTAATCTATATTTTGATACAGATAACCCTGGCCCAATTATTAGCACATATCGATTTTTTATAACTTTAGTAGGCTCCCAATCACCTTTATTAATTTTTCTGTAACTATTTTTTCCTAATGCAATTAACTCTTTACTAAATTTTTTTCCACCTACAGTGTTTAAATTGTTTAAATTATGATATATGTCTTCTGTATCAAATCTGGAATCACTTAACATTTCTTGCACAAATGTTGGATGAATAGAATTTATTCCGGCATAATAATAAAATGGGTTAGATCCCCATTTATATTTTTCTTTTAATGGTTCAAAATAATTTTTTATTAAATTAAACAAATTTATTAAATGTTCTTTTTTTCTTTTTAATTCTAAAACTAAATATTCAGTTTTAGTATTTCCAGGTCCTCTACCCATTCCAGTCACAGTACAATCTATCCAATTTACCGAGTTATTAATCGCTTCAATTGAATTTTCTAGAGCTTTGCCCATATTATCATGGGTATGTATTCCTGTTGATTTACTCCATAATGATTTTATTTGATGAATAATTTTTTTTGTTTTTAAAGCATCTAGACTTCCCATGCTGTCTGCAAAGTATAAAATATCTGCTCTTGTTTTTTTAATTATCATTACTGTATTTCTAATTTCACGAAAAGATAGCTCAGGTATTTGCATAATATTAATGGCGACTTTATACCCTGATTTTTTTAACCAACTTACAAGTGGTAAAATTTCTTCTACCTCAAAATGATGACAGGCTAATCTTACAAGTGAAATAATTGAATTCTTTTTTGGTCTAAAATTTTTTTTTGCAAGCTCTATTATATTTTTTTGCCCAACAAAATCTGAAGCATTTATCATTATACCAATTTTTAAATTCTTAGGAATTTTTAAAGTTCTTAAAAAACTTTCTTCAGAATATGCGCAAGGTCCCTTTGTTTTTACTTTATCTAAAAATCTAAAACCTATTTCAACATAATCAACTTTAATCATATCCATTACTCTAAGATATTCGTTAATTAGTTCTTTTTCAAAAAACCAATTATTGTAATAGCCACCATCTCTTAAAGTACAATCTAATAGGTTAATTTTATTTTTATTCATAATTAATTATTCTCAATATTTTTTTAATTAACTTTGCCTTTTTTAATATTCCACTATTTTTTTATTTTTTCACAAATATTTTTTTCAAATTTCTTTTAATTTACACCATTTGGAAAATAAGAATTTAAATATATTAAATATTTTTAAAATTATTCTCCTCCAGTAATATTAACAACCTCATTTGTAATAAAATTATTTTCAAAGATTAAATAAGTTATATATCTGGCTATATCTTTAGTAGTGGCCATTTTTTTTAATGGAATTAGTTTTATTCTTTTTTGAAGAGATTTTTTTTTTATTTTTTTATGAAATCTTGTATCTGTAACACCAATTCTAAGTGTATTATAAAGGATATTATTAGATGCTAAATGTTTAATTTCTGATGGCATAAATTCATTGAGATGTTTGCTAAGAGAATAGGAGAACGTTGTTGCCCCACCTCCAAATTTAACACCCACACTTGAGGTATTAATTATTCTTCCAAATTTTTTTTTTGACATATTTTTTAGTGAATTTCTGATAATCAAAAGTGGAACAAGACTGTTAATTAAAATAGTTTTTTGAATTTCTTTAATAGTTAAATTCATAAAACTTTGATTGCTCACATATCCAACAAGATTTATAATTATATCATAATTATTATCAAAATATTTATTTAAATTTTTGTCATTTATTTTACTTAAATCTTTTTTAATAAATTTAATTGTATTTGTTATTTTGTTATGTAAAATTTTTTTATTATAGTGAATATGAACTGAAAAATTTTTATAGTTTAAAAAACTATTTAACAACTCTAATCCTATATCAGAGTTACCACCTATAATTAAAATTTTTTTCATTTACTTAAAATAATTTGCATTAATTTCACCCATCAAAGTGCCCTCGACGTCACAAACATTACATGGAGAAAAATTTCTATTGCTATTAACTAAAATATTTCTAATTTTTATTGATTTATTACTAAACCAAATATCAATTAACTTTTCTGTTTTCAAATTACCTAAAATTATTTTTTTTCCCCAATCATGTGGACACATTAAAACATCTCCTAGATAGTCAAAAAACAAGGTATAGGACGGGATATAACATGGATTTTGTAATGGGCTAATTGTTTTAGGGATTTTATATTCAGCATTTTCCATCATACCAGCTCTATTACTTAGAGTAATACCAAAATCAGCCTCTTCGGGTAAGCTTCTATCTCTAATAATGTACTGGTCAGTTTTTAACTTTAATTCATCAATCATATCTTGAAATTTAATTACATCCTCTTTTCCATCGTAGGCACTAATTAAAATTTTATCTAATCCACTATCAAATAATTTTTTTAACCTACTGATATTAAGAGGATCTCCATTGGTTACCATTTCAACTCTGCTTTGAGGACAAAACTTTTTAATTGTTTCAATATGATTAAAAATTTTTTTATCTAACAGTGGCTCAACAAATCCACTAAATCTTACAACACCTCTATAATTTATCTCTTTTAATTCTGATGACACTTTATTAATTAAATCCAAAGATATAAATTCTTTAATATCCTCAAAATCAGGGGCACTTCTTGGACAAAAACTACATTTTCTATTGCAAGTACCTGACTCGCTAATTTCAATTTCCGTTGGCAAGGGAAGTTTTTTTTCTTTAAATAAATAAAATTGTAGTCTGTCTGTAATTGATTGTTTTTTGAATTTTATATTACTATCTATAAATTTTTTCATTTTATTAGCTTACTCTATATTTATTTTTTTTTTAATATTTTATGAAATTAATTTTTTTATTATTGTATAAATATGTTGAAATATAGTTCTGCTTATAGTCAAAATCAATCACGGAAAAGGTGCGTTTTGAATTCAAAAAATCAAAGGGTAATGAAGAATTCTGAGAAATAATCACTTTTCTAAAAATTTTATTTTTTAAATTAGATATTTTTTTAATTTTTTCATTTGTCTTGAAATAAAATTTATTTTTAGGATGGAGTTTAAAATAGAATTTAAAACGCTTATTAGATAAAAATAAATTTTTTGCAAAAAAATACATATCCTTCACATCATGAAGGCCAGGTAAAACTAAAATTTGATTAGACTTTTTGTTAATTATTATATCATTTATAAATTTAGAGTTTTTTTTAATATTTTTATTTTTAACAACAGAAATGTTTGTATTTTTAAATTTAAATTTATAATCTTTTAAAGATAATTTATTTAAACAATAAATGTTATCAGGAGTGTATATTTTTCTAAAATTAAAAGAATTAATAATATCAAACCACATAAGGTTATTAGAAAAAACACCATGTTGAAAACCAGAAATTTTGATTTTATCAGAAAATTCTCTAATAGATCTTGTTAAAAAAAAACCAAAACTATACTCAAATAAATATAGATTTATATTAGATACATTGTTCTCCTTTAGAAAACGTGGAATAGCTTTTGAATAAATTTCTAACTTTGACCTATTTATATAACTACCAAGATAAATATCACTTAACTCATCTTCAAAATTTAAACCATCAAAATTAATTGAAATTTTTTTTATTTTTTTAAAAATAATCAAGTTATAAAAATGTTTAGTTAGTAAAAGCAAAATATCTGAAACATTTATAAATTTTTCTATATTCAAAATATTTTTGTCATTCATTTTTTTTGCATATTGAAATAATTTTAAAATATTTAAATTTAAATGTGTCTCATCACTTAAAAGAAAATTGCATATATTTCCTTCATTATTTTCAAATAAATCACCTTTCGCATATGAAAACTTATTTGGATAAAGCGACATATAAAAAAAATTTTTTTTATTTAAATTATTTTTTTGTTTTTTTAGAAATTTTAAAAAAAAAATTAAGAAAATAGTTTTAATTAAAAATTTAATTATTTTTAAATTTGGAAATTTTATTTTACAATCGACTTTAGAAAAATCTTTTTTTTCAACTTTTAGATTCCAGTTATCAAAAATTTTAAGGGTAGAGTTTTTATCAGAAATAATTTTTATTTTTTTAATTTTTTTTTCTATAATAATTTTTTTAATAATCAAAAAATTTAATATTCGATCTGGGAACTCATATCTATCATTTCTTAAATTAAAAATTTCCATTTCTGATAAAAAAAATTTATTTTTTGGATTATCTAAGATTAATTTTCTAAACTTTTGTATTAATAATTTGTAATTTTTTTTTTTATAATTTGAAAAGTTTTTTAATTTTATTTTTTTGCAATTACTTAGGTTGATTCTACCTTTATCTAAGCAAATATAAGATTTATTTTTTTCAATAAAATCAAAATTCTTACTCAAGTCTATCAATAACAAAGTATCATTATTCATTTAATTTATAATAAAGTTTGATAATTATTGATTAATTTTTTTAAATTACTTTTCATGTAAATCTATGCATTGTTGATTATTTTTTGTAAATCTTTTATTTTTTCTTTGTTAAAAATACAGAAGTCCTCCTTATACTTTTTCAATACATTTTGCTTTTCTTTTAAATTCCACCATTTTTCAATATTTTGATTTTCTAGAGTTTCTAGTATTTTTAAGAGGCTTTCGGGTGTTTTATGGACAATTCCTAGTTTAATAAATTTTTTAAAATAAATTTTAGATCTATTATTTAATAAGTTTAAATTATGAACAAATAAAATAAGCGTTGGTTTATTAATTGCTAGAGACTCTAAATGTCCAGTACCACAAAATGTTTGAATAATTAGTTTTGCAGAACTTATCTCCTTAATCATACTTTTTTTTTCTTCTAAAAATTTTAATTCTGAATTATGAGATAAAAATTGTTTTTTATCATTCCAAAATGATTTCGTTTGATGCAATTTAACAAATATATCTTCAGAAATTTTTTTACCTTTTAAAAGTGAAAAAAAACTACATAAATTATCAAAATATTTTTTATTCTCAATAAAGCCACTGTCAATTTTTATTTCCCCAATATATCCAGTTCGTTTTCTAACCTCTAATATAATTTTATTTGATCTTTTTGGACTACTATTCAGATTTTTAATTATTCCTAAAGGTATTACATTTTTTTTTTTAATATTGCCCCAAGACAAATACTGATCCGAGATTCTTACTTCATGGATTGACGAAAAATGTAGTTTATGCTGAAAATAAGCTCCACCATGTTGTGCCAATATTAAGGAAGATCCATTTTCTACATTTTTAGCAATATATCGATCCATTAAAGTGCTTCTGTAAATTCCAAGAGTGGTAAATATTTTTTTTGGTGACTTTGGAAAAGGAATTTTATTTACAATACTCTCTATATTTTTAAAGTTTTCTAAATAAGCCGAAGGTAAGCAAACTAATATTTCTTTACTTAGAAAGTTTTCTAAACCATTTTTAGAAGATCCTAAATTTTTAAACTTATTCCTGTTATATTCAAATAGTTTTCTTTTTTTGAAAAGCAAATAAGGTCTTAAAGATTTGTAATATAGCAAAGAATTATTAACTAAAAAATTTAATTTAATTTCTTGTAAGTTTGACATGTAAGTTGAAAAAATTAGCGAATTTTTATTTTGAGGTAAAAAATTTAAAATTTTTTGAATAAAAATAGATACTGAGTCTTTAATGGTTTTATGTTCTAATTTTTGATAAATTATTTTTTTCTCGTAATTTTTAACTATTTTTCCTATTTTTTTTATTTTAAATTTTTCGGAAAAAGAATGTTCTATAATTTTAGTAAATATATAATGATTCCAGTAATTGCTATTTGATATTTTAGCATAGTCTTCGATACCTAATGGAATTATATCTTTGGTATTTATCTCTTTTTTAAGAAAAATATAATTCTTTTTTTTTAAAGAATGAATTAAATTCCATTTGAAATATATAGTTGATATAAATTTATAAAGCCAATGACCTAAAATAATTGACCAATATCTTTTTGAATATTTTGTATTATGATAATTATTTAAGAAAATTATTAATTCATTAAGAAAATGATCATAAAGCTTAAGAGTTTTTCTTATATCACTTAATTTTTTTTCATAATTGTTCCATTTTTCATAATATATTATGTTTTTTTTTAAATTATTTTTTTGATCAAAGACTGGTAGCTCTAAATATTTTTTTGGGAGATTATTGATTTGATTGAAGTGTAAAAAATCTGTAATTAAGTTTTCTTTCATCTTAAATTTATCCAGTAAGTCTCTTAAATGTAGAATCTTTTATTTTACCTTTTAAGGGAAACTTTTGCTGTTTAAGACATAAATTAATTTTTTTAAAAACTTTATCAACTTCTCTTAAATATTTATTTATGATTTTATTGTTATAAGCATATGTCGTAGCTACCTGTGAACTCGCTAAAAAATTTTTTTTTAGCATCTCTTGTGTAAAATATGTGAGTATTTCTGGATTGTTCTTGTATTCAAATTTTAAACATGGGATGGAGTCTTGCCCACTAATTGAAATTTTAATTTCATTCTTTGCTGCAAGTTCACTCCATCTTTTTTTAATTTTCTTTCCCATAATTGCAATTTTTCTGTTAATCTTGAATTTTTTAAGCTTTTTAAGAGTGGCACTTGCAGCAATAAATCCTAGCCTGTCCGTCCACATTGTGGAGCTTATGAATGTATCTTGTGCAACCTGCATTATGTTTTTCTTTCCAATAATGGCTGAGATTGGATAACCGTTACCTAAGGATTTGCCATAAATTGCAATATCAGGATTTACTTTATACTTTAAATGCAATCCTCCATAAATATCTTTAAAACCTGAGGTAATTTCATCAAAAATCAAAATAGCTCCATTTTTTCTAGCTATAGATTTTACTTTTTTTAAAAAATTTTTTTCTGGTTCAACACCTCTCATTGGTTCCATTATTATAATGCCGATGTTATTATTTTTTTTATTAAAAATTTTTTTTAAAGAATTGATATCATTGTACATAAATGGTTTTATTGTGTTTTTAAAAGAGTCTGAGACACCCCTTACTTTTAATCCTGGTAGTAATTGATTGTCTAAATTTTTCGAATCGCTCATATTTGTTGCTAAGTACCAATCGTGCCAGCCATGATAACCACAAAATGCAATATTTTTTTTATTTGTAAAAGCTCTAGCGATCCTTATTGCAACCATGCATGCTTCACCACCTGATTTACAAAATTTTGCCATCCCAGACCATTTATGAATATTTAAAAGTTCTTTGGCTAAATCTATTTCTTCTGTAGCATTAAGAGTGCACATTGATCCATTTTTGACTCCTTGAATTATTGACTTGTTAATATCGTTATCAGAATAACCAAGCACACAAGATGTTACACCCATTCCAGCAAAGTCATAATACACTTTATTATCTAAACCCCAAACTTTGCACCCCTTTGCTTTTTTGTAATAATTTGGCCATAAACCTGGAAGAAATAACTCACTTCTTTTAGACAATAATTGATTTCCGCCTGGTATAATTTTTTTTGCTTTTTTTAAAAGTTGCTGTCCTTTATTCATTTAATTAATTTTGTAGATAAAATTGTGCTAATTTAAAATCATCAATATCATCTATTTCTAATGATTTCCATTTTTCAACTTCAAAAGCTTGCGTTTTTTTATGATACCAAGTTTTCTCATTTAATAAAGTTGTAATTTTCGAAATGTAAATAGAACCTTCTAAGTAATAAAGTGGACTCACATCTTGTCTCCTTATATAAAGTTTTTTTTGTTTTTTTAAATAGGGTCTCAATATATTTCTTTTATTTATTGAATATAAAAAATATGGATGTTGGTCTACTACCCTCGATACACTAACTAGAGACTCAATGTTATCTTTTTTTATTTTATTTATACAAAAATCTACATCTTTTGAATTTCTTAAAGGAGAAGTAGGTTCGAGCATTATTATATAATCAAAATAATTTTTTTTTTTTTTTAAAAAATCAATTGCATGTTTTAAAACGCTAAAAGAACTTGCTTTATCTGTTGCAAATTTTTTTGGTCTGATAAATGGGACATTTGCACCATATTTCATGGCTATTTTTGATATTTTTGGACAATCAGTGCTTACTATAATTTCATCAATCAATTTGCATTTTTTTGCTGTTAAAATTGACCATGCAATTAAAGGTATTTTATTAAGTTTTTTAATATTTTTATTTCTAAGACCTTTACTGCCTTTTCTTGCTGGAATTACACATAAGACTTTTTTTTTCATTTAGCCCTCATTTCCTAAATTGCTGTCCAGCCACCATCAACAGGTAAAAGAGTTCCTGTAATATAAGAGGATGCATCGCTTGATAAAAAAATAACTGCTGACGCAATTTCATCAGTTCTAGCAAATCTTTTCATAGGTACTTTTTTAATATAATTTCTTTCGAATAATTTTTGAACTTTTAATTTTGTTTTATCCTCAAAGTTTATCACTCCACCTGGGCAAATAGCATTTACTCTAATATTAAATTTACCATAATAACTACTCATTTGTTTTGTAAAATTATTTATTCCTCCCTTGATAACTGAATAGCTCATATTGTCTTTCATGTCAGTTCCTTTATAAATTTCTAAATCTTGTCCAACTAATCCATAAATTGAACTTAAGTTAATTATGCTTCCATTTATTTTATCTTTTAACATATGTTCAGCTATAATCTTAGAGCACCAAATATATGAATTTAAGTGAATTTTAACATTTGTCTCAAAACTTTTTAGACTAATTTCTTTAAAAGAGTTCTTTTTCCAATCTTTAGTTTTTGGATAGCTTGCGTTAATAAAAATATCAGCTGTACCATATTTTTTTATTATCTTATAAAAAGATTTTTTCAATTTTGAAGTTTTGCTTAAATCCATATATTCATGATAAATATTTTCATTTTTATTATTCTTTTTTGAAAAATTATCTAAAACTACTACTTTACAGTCCATAGAAATTAATGCTTTGACTATTTCTTTTCCTATATAGCCCAGACCGCCAGCGACGAAAGCTAGTTTATTCTGTAAGTCAAATTTTTTTTTATAATCTTTTATCATTGTCAAATTTCTTTAAAGCTATATTCAAATTTTCACATATATCTTTTATTTCTTTATCCTCTAAATTTACAGAAGAAGGTAGGGCAATTATAGATTTTGATAATTTAATAGAGTTATCTAAATTATTTTTTTTTGAAGAAAATTTTTTGTAGGGATCCATCAAATGAGCTGGGTAAAAACCATTTCTTGCTTCAATACCGTTTTTTAAAAGATGATCAATTATTTTATCTCTTGCAAATGAAATTTTTTCTTTAAGTTTAATATAATACAGCCAATATGAACTCTTTGTGTTTAAAAAATTTTTAGAGAAGAAAATTTGTTTATTTTTAGTTAGATAAAAACGATATTTTTTTGCTATTTTTTTCTTTTGTTTTATGAAAAACTTTAATCTTTCCATTTGTGCTAGGCCAACAGCTGCTTGCATATTGGTCATTCTATAATTGAACCCTACATGATCATGCCAATATCTTTTTTTTGGGCTCATGCCATGATCTCTTAGTTTTTTTGCTATTTCATAATATTTTTTTTTCTTAAAACAGACCATTCCACCCTCTCCTGTGGTAATAGTTTTATTACCAAAAAAACTGAATGTAGACGCATCTCCAAAATTTCCTACATGCTTGTTTTTACAGTAAGTTCCCATTCCTTCTGCACAGTCCTCTACTAAAAATAATTTATATTTTTTTGCAATCTTTCTGATTTTAATAATATCACAACCATGTCCATAAAGATAAACTAACACAATTGCTTTTGTTTTTTTTGAAATTGCTTTTTCTATTTTTTTTGGATCTAAACATAAATTATTTTCATCAATATCAACTAGTACAGGTTTTGCTCCAAGATATATTGCTGCATTAACTGGAGATATAAATGTCAAATTAGGAACAATTACTTCATCGTTCTTCTTAATTCCTAAACTTGCCAAAGCTAAGTGCAGAGCAGTTGTGCCACTAGTCGTAGATAAAGGGTACTTGGATTTAATAAATTTAGAGAAAGATCTTTCAAATAAATTAATATACTTTCCTGCTGAGGATATCCATCCGGAATTTATACAATCATTTAAATATAAGATTTCATTACCTAAAAATTGTGGTTCAGATACTGGGATTTTATTTAATCTAAAATTAATTGCATAATCTACTAATTTTTTTTGATCATCTACCAATGGCAAGTGAGTAAGGTTTGACCCCATTTCTTTTTGAATTTGTTCAAAAGATGAATTTACATTTAAATATTTACATTTTTTTTTAAAAATAATTTTAGATATACTTGCATTTAAAGTAAATTTTTTTAGCAATGCTCTTCTAATGTCACCATCTGTTATAATATTTAAAAATTTTTGATCATTTACTACAAATGCAATTCTTTGGCCTCCTTTATTTATAACTTTAATAGCATCTCTCAATGAGAAATTTTTTTTAACAATTAAATCTTTTACGTGAGGCAATTTGTTAAAATTCATTTATAATGTGTCTAATTCTTTTGTTAAAATATTTATTTGACTTTTAAGTTTAATTGGAGATTTATTATAAACCTCAATACTGCAATATTCTAAATTTTTTTTTAGATACTTTGTAGCTTGTAAGTCTGTTAAATTTTTATAACTACCCGTTGATACGTAAATATTATTTTTCATTTTTGTTTTCAAGTTCCATCTTAAGTTCTTCATACTCTTTCATTTTTCTTTTCATAAAATTAAGAGTGAGTAAAGTTTTTTTTGAGATACCTTTTGGAGTAATAATATAAATATAGTTAATCTTATTTTTATTATTTTTAAAGTTCTTAATTTTGATTAGTCCCTTTTTTTTTAATTCACCAATACAGTAGTTTAATTTTCCTAGACTGAAACCAAGTTCATCGGCAAGAATTCTTTGAGACACTTTGGGTTGTTTACTAATTTTTATTAATAAATCTAGTTTATCTTGATTATTGTTCATATTTGTTCAAAGATTGAACAACATAGCGTTCAACTATTGAACTTTCAACTAAATTAAGTTACTTTAGCCACATCTTAGGTAGATATATTCTTCAATGAAAAACTTATTTAAAAATTCTAATAAAACTTTTATCATCGCTAAAATTGATGTTAATCACAATAACAATATTTCTTTAGTAAGGAAGCTTATTCGAAATGCAAAATTAGCAAAAGCAGATGCTGTTAAATTTAATTTTATTTTTTAATGGAAATTGAAAATAACTATATATGTTGTAAAAATTATGGTCATAAAAAAATTTTTTCATCCAATGAATATGAATGGAGAATTTGTGAAAAATGTGATCTAATATATCTATTAAGTTTTAATGAGAGACTAGATAAAGTTAAAGAAATTCAATTCGATGAGTTTGAGAATGTGTCGAAAAGTTCTAAATTTGAATTCTTATCAATTTTAAAAATTCTAAAAAAATATTCTAATTTATCACATTTAACTTTTTTTGATTTTGGATGTGGTGATGGAAGTTATTTAAAGATAGCAGAAGAACATTTTAAAAAAGTACAAGGTATGGAGCCAAATACATTTTTAAAAAATAAAACTAAAAAAAAAGGATTAGAAATTATAGATGATGACTTTTTAGATAATAAAGGGTTTCATTATGATGTAATATTTACAAGAAATACTTTTGAATACGTAACGGGCTTTTCTTCTACATTAAATAAGTTAATGAATAAATTAAATGATAATGGTTATTTTGTTTGGAGAGATAAATTTTATGATTATTATCCAAAAAATTACTCTGATATAGATTTTTCTGATGGTTTTAATTCACTTCCAACTAAAAATTCAATTAAATATCACTTATCAATAAATCAAATAGAAATATTAGAGTCCCGTTTTTATTTTGATAAAAGTTTTTTGATAATTGGACAAAAAAAAAAGAATCTTAAAATTAACTATAAAAAAAAATTAAATATAAATAAGATTTTTTATAATAATTACATAGTTTGCAAAGTCATCTTTTACGTAACAGAAAAAATTCAAAATATTTATTTGCAAGCAAGGAAATTAAAATATTTTTTTTTAAAAAACTAACTGTATGAAGAATTATATAAATTTATTAACAAAAGAAAATAATAAACATATTATTTTCTTTATTATTTTAAATATAATATTGGTAATTGCTGAGACCTTTACAATTGCCCTAATACCACTATTTATCGATTTTATTATAAGTTCTAAGCCAATTTTACCTAAGTATTTATCTTTTTTTGATAATTCCTTTAATTCTGGAAACAAAGATTCATTATTAAACCTGGGTATAATCTTTTTTACGATTATTTTCTTAGTAAAAAATTTTTTTTATTTATCAGTTGTTTTTTATCAAGCTTCACTAAAAAAAAAATTCAATTACCACTTAAAGAAAAAATTTTTAGGACTTTATATATTTGCACCATTTGAAACAATAAAGTCCTATAATACTTCAGAAATTCTGAGAAATACGGACACTGAAGTGCAAAATTATGTAACAAATTTTTTTAATATCTTAAAATTTTCAAAAGATTTTCTTTTACTTCTTGCAATTTTTTTTCTTCTTATAGTGGCTGATGTATATTCAGCCATTATTGCTTTATTATTTTTAATTTTGTCTATACTTTTATATTTCTTTAGTTTTTATAATTACTTAAACAAACTTGGTTTAAGAAGACTAAATAGTGTCAATGCAATGTATCAATGGATAAATCAAACATGTGGTGCAATTAAAGAAATCAAAATTACCAGAAAAGAAAATAAGGTTTTAGAAAATTTTTCAAATAAAGTGGATATATTCGAACAGTCAAAAAAAGTAACTGAGATTATTAGTGCTTTACCTGCTGCAATTTTTGAAATAGTTTTTGTTTTTATTATATTGTCTTTAATTAAATTTTTAGCTCATACAGATTCAATCAATAATCTTCCTTCTTTGTCTCTTTATATTGTAGCATTTATTAGATTATTGCCCATTGTTTCACGTTTTGGAACTAGCATATCTGTATTAAGATATTTTAATCCATCAGTTAAATTATTAAATAAAGAAATTGATAAATTAGAAAAATACTCACAATCAGAAAAAAAAGTATATAGATTTAAAAAAGAATTATTGCAATTTACTAAAGATTTTGAATTGAATCTTATATCGTTCAAATATAATGATGGTAATCAAAATATTTTTAAAAATTTTAATCTTAAAATAGAAAAAGGGAAAAGTATTGCATTTCTAGGTAAATCTGGTTCTGGTAAAACAACTTTAATAAATATTATTTGTGGACTTTTAAAACCAACTTCTGGCGAAATATTAATTGACGGTCAGAACATTAATAACAATGTTGTGGGTTGGCAACGAAACATTGGTTTAATTTCACAAGATAACTATTTACTAGATGATACATTAAAAAATAATATTGTGTTTTTAAATGATAAAGATTCTGTTGATAAAAAAAAACTTGATGATGCAATTTTTTATTCTGGGGTTTCTGAGTTTTTAGATGACTTAAAAAGTGGATTGAATACAAAAATTGGAGAAAAAGGATCAATTTTATCCAGCGGGCAAATACAGCGTGTTGCCTTGGCTCGACTTTTATATAGAGATCCAGAAGTGTTAATTTTAGACGAATTTACCAATTCTTTAGACCCAAACAACGAAGATTTTATATTAGAAAAATTAATACAATTACAAAATAAAAAGAATAAAACTTATATAGTTATATCTCACAAATTAAAGCCACTTAAGATATGTGACGAAATAATGATTATGGAAAAAGGTAAGATTTTAGAAAAATTTAACTATCCTGATTTTTATAGTAAATATAACCTTTTATATAATTAATAAAAAATAATATATTATGTTTAGGTATATAAGAAAGAAGTTCTTCAACAGAATGTTTTTACACCAATATTTTTTTGAAATTTATCATAAGATTTTTCTAAAAAAAAATATTAAGAATCTTTTTGATAATGGCTACACAATTTATAATAAAAAATTTCTATTTAAAAATATAAATCTAGATAAATATTTGAACTATTCTAACTACAACTTTGACATAGATAGAAAAGAAATTGAGATGGTTGATTTAAAAAAAATAT
>Ga0209425_10001839_pt1 | contig 24454 bp, 11 predicted proteins | sample COG_05_FD_184749 | JGI IMG/M metagenome (GOLD analysis project Ga0209425, IMG submission 184749) | Pelagic Microbial community sample from North Sea - COGITO 998_met_05 (SPAdes) (version 2) | ecosystem: Environmental > Aquatic > Marine > Neritic zone/Coastal water | place: Helgoland, sampling...
ACCCCGTCGCCGGCCTGGATGAACCCGTCGCCGGCCTGGATGAACCCGAGCCGGATGATGAGCTCGTACCCGCGGACGACGAGCTCGTTCCCATCCTCGATCCGGGCGGTGACGCGCCCGACATCTTCCCGACACTCCCCGGCCGCGACGACCTACCGGCGGGGACGCCGCTCGGCGACCCCGAAGGCGGCCTGGGTTCAACCGCGAGGAGGTTGTCCCTCGAACCCACCTGGCGCGGATCCGCAGCCTCTTCATGGTGGTACTCCTGTACGGGCTCCATGGTGGTGAGCCGCCCGACCGTGCCGTACTCCTGCAGGATCATGTTGCTGACCGAACCGAACCCGCCCATGAGCTGCGCGTCCTTCTCCGCGAGCTTGGCGCGAAGACCCGCGATTTCCCTGGCGCACCGCCTGGACACCTCGAGCATCTCGTTGTTGCTCGCGATGCCGTTCGCCTCCGCCTTTTCGCTCCTCAAGGTGAGGGCGACGCGCTCAGCCTGCAAGTCTCGGTGGTCGCGCTCACGCTCCTGGTACGCCAGTCGCAGGTCCTTCACTTCATCCCTAAGGATGGCCAGCTCCTCGTAATCCGGCCCGGACTGGAGCATGGCGTTGGCGTCGCGGAGGCGGGAAGCCTCCGCTTCAGCCTCGGCGAGCCTGCGCCCGTCCACCACCGACTGCTCGAGCAGGCCCTCGAGCCTCGCGATGATGCCCTCCTGCATCTCGATCGTCGCGCGGCACTTACCGACCCTCGCAGCCTCGCGCTCGCACTTCTGCAGGTACTTGCTCAGCTCCGCGTGCGCCTCCTGCAGCTCGAGGTGCCGACCCTTGAGCTGCTCCGCCTGCACCGTTTGCTCGTGCACGGCTTTGAGTCGGTGCACGAGCTCGGCGTTGCGTCGCTTCTCCTGCGAGTACCTCGCCGCGAGCTGGCCGAGCCGATCCTTCGCCTCCATCAGGTCGTCGACGCCGTTCAGGCCGAGCGCCTGCAACCCCGCAGCCGGGTCCGCGTTTCGCTCCTCGTGCAGCAGCCTCCTGAGCTCCCCGTTGTCACCCTCCAGGCGCTGCCGGGAAGCCTCAGCCTCCTGGTATCGAAACTTGAGGTTCTCAACCCTGCGCTCCGAGGACTCGAGCCGGGCGAGCGCGTCGTCGAGAGCCGCCTGCTTGTCAATCATATCCGTCGCCATGGCGCTCAGCATCCACGCGCCCTCGCCGTTGCCGCCGACGCCGAGCCCGCCGCCGGGATCAAACCCGCCCTGAACCTCCTTCTTCCGTGACTGGATGAGCTCGTCTCTGGGCCACACGCGCGCGGTGACGGTGACGCGGCCAACCTCCTCGCCGCGGATCACCAAAGGCACGTCGTTCAAGGAGCTCGGCTTGCCGCCCGGGCCGAGGTCATCCGTGGGCATCACCGCGCGTCCAATCATACCGCCGCCGTTGTGCAGCTCGAGCACGATCGCCGCACCGTGGGAAATGGCGCTGGATGAGCAATAAAACGCGGCGCGGTGACCGGACGGCCACAGCGGCGGCCCCGATAGGCTGCTCCCCTGCAGCGTGGGCACCACGTCCGTGGTCTTCTCCGCGCCGATGCTCGACAGTGCCTGCACCACGGCGTCCTCGCTTCCGGCGTTTACGGACGTGTACACCTTAGCCTTACCGGCGCCGGCCGACTTCGCGGAGGATGCGGATGACGCGAGGGACCACACCGCGGTGACGGGACCCGCGAATCCCGCGCCGGTGTCTCCACCGCCGGAGATGCCCATGACGCTAGCCTCCACCCGCGTGGTTCCGCTCTTTTGCTCAAGCGTCTTCAGCTCGCGTTCGGGCGCGCTGGGCATGACCACCGTGCAGTCCAGGCTCGCACCGTTGCCCAGCTGCAGGGACAGGTTATAGTGCCTGCCCACGGACAGGGCGCGCAGGGGTATCGCCGCCTTGGCCATCAGTTTGTTGGTGTCGTGGTTGACGACGGCGAGCAGCACCTTCTCCCGGTCCAGCTCCTTTTCGCCAACCTCGACGGTGACCACCTCGTTCCATATGGGATCCGTCTCGTCCTTCAGCGCCCTCGTCGCCGCACGCGACGGTAGACGCGCCGCAGCCTCTCGCATCGTCTTCGCCGCCACGAACGCGGCCGGTGCCCTGCCCGAAGCCTCGTCCTTCGGGAGGTTCTTAGCCGAGTGGACCAGCACGGAGACGCGGAGCGACCGGCCCGTGCCCGTCGGCTTATCCCTCGTGCCCACGGATCCGCCTAGGTTTGTATCGAGCATGGTGATCTGCAGCGAGACCTGCGCGGGGTCCCGGCCCTCGGGGGACTCCATCGAGACGTTGACGCTGACCGCCTCGCCGCGTTGCAGTCGCTGCACGGTGGGTCCGAAGAACTCGACGTACCCGGTGCCGCAGAGGATGTCGTGCCCCATGGCGCTGTTGAGCGCGGTCTTGCGCGCGAACAGCTGGCAGAGGAGCGCGGGGGGACCGTCACCGATGGCCACACCGGGCCCCTCGTTGTTTCCCGGCCAGTCTCTGCCGCCGAGCAGGTCCGCGGCGCCCTGAGGCACCAGGCCTCCCGCCTGGTCCCTCGGCACGGTCATCACGAATGCTCGGTTGGTGAACTCGGGCGCGGAGGTGACCTCCGTGGTCTCCGTCCTCGCGGCGGTCCCGGCCTGGGACAGCCCCACGAGATCATCGCCAACGCTCACGGGGTTCGGTTTCGAGTCGCGCGAGCGCAAAGTCTGCGTAAGCGGGATGCGGGGGAACGGGATGAGGTCGTCAGGTTGGGCGTTCCGAGGATGACTTTTCGAGGCACCACGACGGACGGTCGGGTGGGGTGGAGTAGTGCGCACCTGAAGCTGCAGGAAGTAGGGACGCGCATCCTTGACGCGTATCCCCGTCACTAGGACGCGCAGCTGCACGGGCGGGCCCATGTTCGTGACACAGCCACCGCGTAGCGTGATGTGTGTTCGCGGCACGATGCGATTTCGTTGACTTTTTTATGAACGGTTCTTTTACCGCGGCTCGAGTGAAGGATCACCCGCGAAATCGAATTCGTATGCGAATCAGTGATGGATCGTAACGAAATCTGAAGGTAATTGTATTACGCATCGTATATGCAAACAGTGTGGTCTATTATTTTACTAACGCTAAATGTCGTGATGAGCATCGTTTCAGCCCCTGTCGGAGCGTATCCCCCCGTGCGTCCCCCCGCTGCTCTCCTCTCAAGCGCGCTCCTTCGAGACGGTCAGTCCCATCGCGTTGAGCTCCGTCTCCCACCTGAGGTCGTCCCTGGCCACCAGCTCACGCATCTTCGCGCGTCGCAGCTCGTGCACCGACGCGTTCGCCATCCGCAGCTCCAACTCAGCCTCATCAGCCTGCCGCTCTCCCACGGTGGGCCCGCCCGTGCGGTGGTACTGGCGCTCGTGCCAGTCGCTCACCTGCTGGGTCTTCATCATGCCGGATACAACCTCGGAGTTGCGCGCCAGCCTCTCCCTCTCGGCCACCAGCCTGTCGATGTTCGCGGGCATGATCGCAGTAGAGCTTTTTACGGGGGGTACTAATTTAGATGCGCCGAGAGGTGGAACCCTTCGCGGCGGCGCCTTGTCGGTACGCGCGTGCGGATGCGGTCCGGGGTCGCGCGAATATGCACGGAAGCGTCGCGTTCAAATTTGCGACGGCTCGACGAGGGGTCCGGGTTCGTGTCCTGGACTGTGCGGCAGGTAGGGGCTCTGTCTGGGATTGTCGTTCAATCCCAGTCAGTTTGGGGCTGCTCCGTGGCTTGACTATTTTTTTTTCGCCTCGTCTACAGCTACCGGTTCCAACTACGTCGTCTCCTCCCCCGTCACCGCGCCCTCGTCGTCCACCTCCCTCGGCGGAGCGTCCAGCTCTTTTGGGAGCAGGCTCACCAGCGCGTAGAACCCCAGAGAGCAAGCGCTGACAAAAATGAAGACGACGAACTGCTTCTCTCGCCACCCCTCCAGCCTCAACGACCAACTAAACACCAACCCGTGAACCACCGGGGAAACGACCCTCCCGAGCGCCGCGAGCGAGGACCCGACGCCGTTCACCCGTGCCTTCGCCCTGTTCTCGCAGCTGTTGTTCACCGCTATGATGACGCAGGAGAAGAGAAGAGCGAGGGTCGTGATCTTGAGCCCCTGCGAAACGAGCAGCACCGCCCAGCGCGCCGCGGCGTCGTCAATCAGACTGGCGCACGGTGCGATGAGGCACGCGGCGGCGAACGCGATCGCACCCTTTCGTAGCCCCGACGTCACGCCAAACAGGCGCAGCAACGCGGGAAACACCAGCAGTTGGAACGACACCAGCGTGAAACCCCCGAAGACGAGGACCGCGCCGATGTTTTCCGCGGACATGCCCAGCCCGCCCAACGATCGCGACGTCTTGGCAAACACGGGGAAGATCTCGTCGTATCCGATGGCGATCGCGGCGAGGAACGCGTACGCGGCCGTGGCGGTGACCGTGTGCCTGTTCCACCCATCCTCGCCGACACCGGCCCGACCCCGACTGACGCGGGGCGGACTTATCGACTCCGGCGGATCCGGCTCCCTCCGCGCCGTGTTCGTTGAGCTCGAAGCCGCGGCGGGGCTCAACAACCCGAGCTCCGCGTCGTCGTCGTCGCCATCTTCCTCGCCGTCCACGTCCATCTTCGGTGCGGCCTTGGATCTGTCGTCGACCGTCTTCACAGTCACCGCCGTCAGCTCCGTCTCGTCGCCGGGCAGCAGCTCCTCTTCGTCCCCGTCCCCGTCCCCGTCCCCGTACGCCCTGGACTTTTTGGTCGTCCCGACCATCTCGTACCCCACCGCTGATGACGAGTCAGCGCGTTGCATGGGGCTCATGAACCGTCGTCTTCTCATCCTTCGCCACTGCGAGGCCGTCTCCGGGACAAAAAGGTAGCCGGCTATGCCCCCGAGAGTCGTGAGACACGAGGCGCACAACATCGGCAGCAGATACGGGTACGTCTCGAACAGCGTGCCCGCGAACGTCCCAGGCCACCGCTCCGCCGGTCTCTGCAGGAACCCCCCGATGGCGGGCGCCACGCAGCTCGCGAGACCGAAGCACAGCGCGAAGAGACTGAACGCCTTCGCCTGCTGCGACTTGGAGGTCACCTCCCCGACGTACGTCTTCACGACGCCCGCGTTGCCGTTCAGAAGGCCGGTCAGGAACCTACCCGCCACGCACTGGGCGTACGTGGTGCTCGTGCCGAAGATGATCGCGGTGAACGTGGAAGTGAACATACCGACGAGCATGACGGGCCTCCGGCCGACCACGTCGGAAAGAGCTCCCCAGGCGTAAGCCGATATCAATTGACCGATGCTCACGGCCGCGCCCGCCACCCCGACCCAAGCCCCTAGATCCGCCTCGTCCTTCACCACGCCGAAGCTCTCAACCATGAACGGTAGCATCGGCCACACCACGTTGAGGTTGAATGAGTCGACGATGTTCAGCAAAGCAAGGATGAGGAACAGCCAAAGTGGCTGCTCGCCCGCCTCCAGCGGCGCGAGCCTCGGTTCACCCATCGTCGGCGACCCGTTCCCCGCGAGTGGCAACCAACGGACCACGGCGCCGAGGAGAGATGACCGGGGCGGGAGCGAGCCTCCCGCAGCTCGGTATCACCGGCGCGCACACCGGCGATACGCTCCGAATCGTCGACGTGTTCCGTAAATCTGATGACGACGAACATCCGGGACTTCATTTTTCTGCCTGTCACAGATAGTGTTATCATAAGAGTAGAACAGAGTGCTGTCATCATACTGGCGGACTGGCGAGTGGGCGAGGTGAATACATCGCGTGTTATCATATTGAAAGAATGGTGAATCTACAGGCGAGCCATATCCGCGGCGGTGTGCACTCGCCATCCGTGGTTCGCCTCTAGTCCTTGCTCACGTTCCCCAGCAGCGACATTCCGCTGCGGTCCTCAACCTCCTCCCAGCCGGGTCCGACAGGCGGGTTGGGTTTCTTTTCGCCCAACAGGTCCCGCCTGTCCATGATCATCTCGAGGTCCGCATCGGTGATATCGGCGCTCTGCGCCACGCCGTCGGAGTCCGTCACGTCTCCCTTGAGCAGGGCCATGAGCTCCTCGGTGCTGACGCCCCCGCCGGAAGCCTTCGGGCGCTTGCCGCTTTCCTCCGCCTCCTTGCCAATCTCCTGGCGAAAGTTTCCCTTTGTGATGACGAGCTTCTCCAGCGCGAGCTTACTGTTCGCCCTGGACAGCATCTTCCCCTCCACCGAGTGCGCGGTCGCCAGGCGGAGCACGTGCACGGGCTTGGTCTGCCCGATGCGGTGGCACCTGTCCATCGCCTGCATGTCCGCGTGCGGGTTCCAGTCAGAGTCGTAGATGATGACCGTGTCCGCGGCGGTGAGGTTGATGCCGAGGCCACCGGCTCGGGTCGACAGCAGGAATATGCCGACATCTGGGTTGGTGTTGAACTCGTCCATCTGCCGTCTACGTTCCTGCCACTGCACGCTCCCGTCGATGCGGCACACCTTCTGGCCCTTCTGCTCAAAGTAGGACTCGATCAGGTCGAGCATCTTCGTCATCTGCGAGAAGATGAGCGTCTTGTGACCCTTCGCCCTGAGCTTGGTCAGCAGGCGGTCCAGCAGGCGGAACTTGCCGCACTGCTGCACCAGCTCATCCGCGGAGGGGAACATGATGCTCCCGTCCATCCCGCCCGATATCAAATCCGGGTGGTTGCAGTTCTTGCGCAGCTGCATCAGCATGTTGTTCAACGCGGTGGAACCCACCGGCACCGAGCCGGAGTCGCCCGACATCTTCTTGAGCAAGTCCGAGATTGTCTTGTTCACCAGCGCGTCGTTGAACTTTCGCTGCGTCTCCACCATGTGCGCGTAGAGGACAATCTCTTTTTTGCGCGGCAGGTTGGTCTCCACGTCACCCTTAAGGCGACGGAGCAAGAAGGGCTTGAGGATGCCGTGCAGCTTATCGACCACCTTGACGCGCTTGCCGGCTTCTTGGTTGTCGATGCCGTCGTCCTCTTGCTGCTGCTCGGCAAAGTCGAACCAGCCCTGGAACTGCGACAGGGAGGAGAAGACGTCGGGGAGGAGAAAGTGCAGCAGCGACCACAGCTCCGGGAGGGAGTTCTGCAGCGGTGTTCCAGTCAGCAGCAGCTTGTTCGCGGTCGGGATGGCCTTCAGCTCGCGGATGAGCTTGCAGTCGAAGTTCTTCAGGCGGTGGCCCTCGTCGACGACCAGGTACTTGAAGTTGTACTTTTGCAAAAACTTGCGGTCGGCCATGACGATCTCGAAGGAGGTGACGATCACCGGGAAAGTATCCTTGATCGGGCCGCCTACGGGCAGCCTGCGGTTACGAATCTCCGCGCGCTCCTGCCGTGAGCCGTGGTACAGGACGACGGGGAACTCGGGGCAGAACCGGTTGAACTCGTTCACCCAGTTGGGCAGCGTGGACAGCGGCCCGATGACCAGGTAAGGGCCGTGGACGCCCTTGTTCCGTAGGTGGCTCAAGAAGCCGATGGTCTGGATGGTCTTACCGAGTCCCATCTGATCCGCGAGGATGCCGTTGAGACCGTTCTGGTAGAGCGCTATGAGCCACTTCACGCCCTTGAGCTGGTACTCCCTCAGCTCCGCGGTCATCAGAGGCAGGAGCTTCTGCGTCTCGCTCTGGACTTCCTCCTTGGAATCCGCCTTGGAAGCCGCCTTCTTGGCCTTCTTCTTCTTGGGCTCAGCTTCGCCGGGCATGACGCCGTCCTCCATCTGCTCGGCGAGGAACTTACTGTAGATGGTGGTCTGGTCGAGGAGCGCGTTGAGGTTGGTGTACTTTGACTCGTCCAGGTCCACCTTCTCCCCCTTGTGCTTCTCCTCCTCAGCCTTGAGACGCGCTTCGTGCTCCTCCTTCAGCTTACGCTCCTCCTCGAGGATGTGCTCGTCGACGAGCGCGACCTCATCCTCGTCCTCCTCGCTGACGGTCTTCTCCGGGCTGTTATCCTCGGCTTTGGGAGCCTGCTTCGCGTTCTTCGCGGCGGTCTGCGGACGTCGGAGATGGGGCGGAGAGAAAAGGTGAGCCCGCGCGCGCACGAGCCGGGGCTGGATCTGGAAGGCGGGAGGGGACGGGGGACGGGGGAACGGGCCGATCACTCGGAAAACGCGCGCCCGCCGCGCACGACCGTCGACGGGGTCGACGATAAGCGCCGGAATCGTTCGCGACGGTTCGGTTCACCGGCCCGGGACGCTGACTGTCGCCTTTCGCGCCTCTGGAGGGGACGTGGCGTTCCTCTCCGCCGGCGCGAAAAAAAGGAGATGGGTAGGGGCTGGGGCGGCTTCGGGACGGGCGCGATGAGCGAATCCGCGTCCGGAAACGCGGGGCGAGCGGTTTTTTTGGGTCCGGACTCACCTCGGGTGCCACGGCGGGCATGGTCACGGCCGCCATCGTGAGCGCGGGCGCGTGGAAGTGGACGATCTCGCAGCGTTGTGAGGTCCATCTTCCAAAATTTTTCAAATGGCGCTGGGAGGAAATCGGGGATTTCCAGACCGTCGCTTGATTTGATTCGACTCCTGAGACTGACTGCCATACAGATCGCGTTATATTCGTTGGCGGTGCCGTCTGAGAGCGAGAAAGAGAAGCGACCTTCGGCGGTTCGGTGGTGCACTCCAGGCCGCGCTCGCCCTACACACGACTCACCGAGGCGACCATGGCCGACAACCCTTTCGAGGAGCGGGCGGAGCCCAATCCGTTCCAGGTGCGCGACGACGCAGCCTCCGCCCCGCGTCCCTCCGCGTTCCACCGACGCCGGTCCAAGTTTTCCGTCGAGCGAGTTTTTCGTCTCCTCGTGATGTCACCCCGGAGAGGCTGCCCGGCGCGGACTCGCCCGCCCCGCCTCCTCGCCTCTCTCGCGCCACCCGCTCCCATTCCCTCGCACACGCTGACATGCCCACGTTCCCTCTTCGCGCGACGCATCAGGATCCGAGCGTGACCGCCAGCGCGGGGCAGGGCGCGAACGACAACCCGTTCGAGAGTGGGGGATCCCCCGCTCCCGCAGCTCCCGCCGCTCCCGCCGCGCCCGCGCCCACCTCCACCTTCGGAGCGTACGATACTGGCGCGTACGGCGGTGGCGGTGCGGCGGCATCCTCCGCGTACAACGCGTCGTCGTCATCGTACGGCGGCGTGGGTGGCGGTGCCTACGACGTGCGTCCTCCTCCCAAACCAACCAGGCTCGAATACGTAAATCCATGAAACCGAGGGCCCCCCGCAACTTGACTGACACGCCCCGTCGTTCCGCCCCGATCACGAACGCAGGCGCCCAAGCCCGCGGCTACTAACGGCACCGGCGCCAGCAGCGTCACCGTCCGCGAGCTCGAGGAGAGGGAGCGCCAGCTGAAGCGCCGCGAAGAGGAACTCGCCAGACGGGAGCGCGAGCTCAGCGCATCCGGCGGCGGTCGGCCCAAGAACTGGCCCCTCCCGGGGTACTGGGTCATCTGGTACCACGATATCGACGGGGATATTCGCAACGAGCAGGTGGCGAGCGCGGTGAAGATGACGTACTACTCCTTCCTGCTGCTCACGCTGTCGCTCGTGTACAACTTTCTCTTTTGCGCCACCGCCGCGATGTTCACCGGCATGGAGAGCGGGTTCGCCGCGTGGCTCATGGCGCTGGTCTACCTGATCACCGGCGTGCCCGGCGCGTTCTACCTCTGGTACAAACGCCTGTACAGCGCGGCCAAGAACGACAGCGCCATGAACTACCTCTGGTTCTTCCTCATTTACCTCGTTCACGTCGCGTTTTGCTTTTACGCGTTCATCGCGCCAACCGCCGCGTTTTCCACACCCACGTACTCCCTCGCGGGCATCATGTCCACGACGGCGGCGATGGAGAAGAACAAAGGGACCGGCGGGGTGTACGCGTTCGGCGTGTGCCTCTTCGCCGTGACCCTGGCCGTCTCAATCAACGCCGTGCGGATGGTGTACGCGGCGTTCAGGGGCGGGGGTCACACGCTGGGCGAGGCGAGGGATCAGGCGAGGCGGGAAGGGATCAGGACCGCCGCCAGCTCAGCCGTGTGATTCCTCGCTCGGGTACGGACGAGACGAGTACATAAGACGCACTCGTGACGGTGCACGAACACGCTGTTATTAATTCTATGAGTAATTACCTAAAGAGAGCCGGTTAGCAGGTTAGCAAATCGCCGTCCCACTGCCGCTCGTAGTTTTCAACCGCCCAGTCGTACACGTCAATCTCGTTCGCCAGCAGCTCGCGGAGCGTGCGCATCATCCGCTCGTCGCCCAAGTACTTCTCCAGCCTCTTACGCGCCGCGGGCGTGAGCCTATCGTCGCTACCGTTGCGCCTCTTCTCCGAAAACTCCGAGGCTGGGTCGGCGCCGATGTCGTGGAAATCCGGCAGCGTCGAGCGCATCCGCGCCAGTCCGTCGTCCAGCCGCTCGAGCAGGAGGTACCGCATGCACCCGCTGCCGAGGTTTCGCTTGGCCGCCTCCACCGCGCACCGCGTGTTGGGGTTCGCGCCCGGTGCGAAGAGCTGCACGAAACCACCAACCTGGTCGAAGAACTTAACCGGGTCCGCCGGGCAGCCGCGCTCGGCGTACCGACCCGAACGTTTCTGTTTCCACTCCTCCCGCCACCCCGTCATGTGCTCGCTACCCTCCAGGCACAGGTACGAGTAGTGGCTCATGTACCGCTCGACCGGGTCACGCAGGACAGTCAGGTAAGCGCACGGTGCGTCGATGTGATCGCACGCCCCCATGGACAGCGCACCCTTGCTCACCGCCCTGTACCCGGCGTCGTAGCTGGCTCGCATGCCGCCGCCGCCGAACATGTCGGGCGGGTGGCGGTGGACGTATCGCCACATGACGTTCGCGTAGGATTGCTCCGTCATGTCCACGAGCGGGTAGGTGGTCCAGTCCTTGGTCACGGCGGTGTCCCACCGTGGGTCCGGTCCGCCCAGCGCCTCGTTCCGCAGCGTCTCCGAGCGGTGCAGCAGCGACTTGAAGTAGGTCCCGCCCGCCTTTGGAACGTGAAGAAAATGGTACACGTACGCGCTCCCTCGCTTCGCCGCGAAGCTCTTCTCCGGCGCACCCCCGCGGTCGAATCCCCCCTCCGCGCCGAGGCTGGGCAGGGGCAGTCGGTACGGCGCCTCGGCCACGCGGGTGTACTCCGGGTCGCCGCTCATGCAGTCGTAGAACCGCCCGGTCCACTCCACAGTCGCGCCCGGGTCACTCCGCATCGACACCGGGCCGGTGGACTCAACCGCGCTGTGCGGGTCCACGTACTCGTTACCCACCGTCTTGTGCCAGCACGTCTGACCCGGGGCTGTGTACACCTGGCACGCGCGGGGATCTCCCCGGAAGCTGCGGCACAGGGGCTCCGTCCCCGTCGGTCCGCCCGGCCTGTTGGGGTCGGCGCACGATTCCGTCGGCAATCCTCCCCGCGCGCTCTCCAGGCGGCCGAGCTTCCTCGGAGGCGTCCCTTTCCTCGGAGGCGTCCCGCGTCCACTCGCGCGCTTACCTTTCCGTGTGGACGTCTTTTTCGGCTCGTCGTGTACGTCTCCGATGACGTGCCCGTGCGACTTTCCCAGCGCCGCGGCGTCCGCCACCGGAAGCTCGCGGGCGTCGCTCCACCGCGCGAGCTCGCGCGCACCCTCCTTGGTGGCCCACTTGGGCACCCCGCCGGGCTGCTCGACGCTGAACGTCGCGCCCTGTCCGGGCTCCCTCACGGCCTCGACGATCGCCGTCGGGGTCGCTCCCAGCGCGGACGTCGCCCTCACGCGCGCCCCCGCCCGTCCACTCGGTCCCGCGTCGTCCAGATTTGCCTCCTCATCGTCCGCGTCCTCGTCCCGCGGGTGCCCGTACAGCGCGCTGTCCCACGGGGCGCGGTGGCGTTGTCGGTGCGACCCGGCGCGGCTCAACCCGAGCGACGCGATGGATACATCGCCGACGCCGCTGGATCGTCCCGCCACCACCGCGGCGACGGCGAGGAGCGCGCACGCCGCGACCGCGACGAATCTCGGGCCGCGGGAGGGCGAGCGAGATTCAGGATCCACCCGGTCGGAGCCGAGGAGCGAATCCGTCTCGGCGACCGCGCGCGACTCGTCGTGCGCGATCATATCGCCAAACAGCCGCTCGCCACCTCGACCGCGCGGCTCAAGGCGCGGGCGGGGTCGTCGGCGTACGCGCGGCGCACTCGAAGTGGCGCGACTCGGTAGAAAGGCGTTTCAACACAACTTTCAACACCCTCCGGATTTCAAGATTGCTAATTCAAATGATATCCATGACTGAATGCCCACACGCACTATTTTATTCGACTAATACCAAATAGATATATTCGTGACTAAATAAAGTGGTGCACGACACGCCGAGCACCTTTGTCGTCGTCGCGCCCGTCCTTCCCCGCACTCAGAAGATGATGCTCCGCGTGCGCGGCCGCGGCGGAGGCGGCACCGAGGACCCACCCACGTGGGACACCATCGCGAGCTGCGAGCCGTACCCGGACCTCGTCGACGAAGCCAGCGACTGCCGAGACCCCCGGGTCGACGTCGGGTATGCGCTTTCACCCATCGCGTCGACGCCGGATGCCGCCGCCGTCGCCGGTTCACTCGCCGTACGGGATCCCGACGCGGCGCTCGGTGCGACGGAGCCGTACCGCGGCGGGGGCAGCACGCTCTCCTCGTCCACGCCGCGGCCTCGCGCGCGGGTCTGGTTGGACCCCGAGCCCCATCCCTTCAGCGCCGCGCCCACGCCATCCATGTTCTCCTTGCCGGTACCCACGCGGCCGTCGACGTCGTCGTCGTCCTCCTCCTCCTCGGGCTCGATGGGTTCGAAGTAGAGGGCGCGTTCCCGGGCGGCGTCCTCCGCGCGGCGCGTCGCATCCTCGGCGTCGCGCCTTCGCCGCTCGAGCACGAAGGTGTACCCGCCCCCCATGAGCACACCGCCGGTCTCCGCCGCGCCCCATCGCTCGTTCGCCTCCCTCTGCGCCTGCGCGACGACTTCGGGGTGGTGCCGGAGTCGCGAGTCCACCTGTCCGGGCCCTCCGAGCGCGCCCATCCTTCTCGCCTCACCCACGCCCGCGCGAGGCAGATCCTCGGGGCGGGTGAAAGCAACCCGTCGCCCTTGCACCCGGTCACCCTCCAGCCTGCCCCGGACGAACGCCTCGGCGCGCTCGAGCTCGACGCGCTTCTCCTCAGCGGCGAGCTCGGCATCCCGCTCGCGGGCGGCGACCGCGCTCAGCGCGTGGGACCTGGTCGCGTGGGACCTGCACGCGCGGATGTCGATATCGAGGTCGTGGAGCCTTGACCTCAGCTCAGCCTGAGCCGCGGCAGCCTCGGGGCAGACACGCGCGAGGTGTGCGCTTGCGGAGAGCGCGGGCACGCGCGCGATGTTCTCCTCGATATCATCCCAATAGGCCTGTCGCTCGTTGCGCAGCGGCATGGCTCCCACTCGCGCTTCACACTATGACGCTCAACGCTCGAGGTCAACGGTTCCAATATTTCGACGACCTCAGTGTATATGGCAGTTAGACCAGTCTAACTGGTCATGCAAAATAAACGAAGACAATATCTCTAGAAAATACCCATAGATTGACAAGAAAATACCCATACAGATGCAGTAATTACGGTATTCCGAATAACGCATGCCTGACTTCCGTTTTTCAAGGGGTCGGAATCGGTGGACCGGCGATCACACTTACTTACGCGCTCGCACACACCGCACCACCCAGACTCAAAATGGCTCCCAAGAAAGAAGTTAAGAAGATCGCGCCCAAGCTCACGGACGCCGAGAAGAAGAAGATCAAGCAGGCTAACAAGTAAGCGGCGCGCCCGTGTAGTGTAATCCGTTCCCGCGTCATTTCTAACCTAAACGCGCTTGCGTCACCAACGCGTCTCGATTCTCACGCGTCCCGTCCCTGTCGTTACTCCAGGGCCAAGGCGAACCCCGGCAAGGCTGCGGACAAGAAGGAGAAGAACGATGCCAAGCGCGAAGGCCGCGCCGCGTCGGGCTCCCAGAAGACCTTCGCCTAAGCGCTCGCACGTCAACCCCTCGTTCGACACTGTACGGTCAAACGACGATCTTGAATATCTTGACGATGAACTCGCTCGCGCCGCCTCTTCTGTCGACGCGGCTCGAACGCGACCGCGCGCGTGTGAACGGATAGCTATTTATCGTAGCTGATGCAGTAATTCAACATATGCTACGCTACTGCCATCGCTCGACACGGCCGCCGAATGCCCGAACCCTTCCGAATCTGCTGCTCGAGAATCAGCAAAAAGTAGAACGTCACGCCTGTCACGTCTGTACCTGCGTACGAAGGCGAGGACTTCACACAACATTAAACTCAGCGCCATTAAACTCAATATTAAATAAACATGGCAAACAATTCTTATACGGTATACGGCACTCTCTAGAGACGCCGCTCACGCGCGTGCGCGCGGAGCAGGCGGCGAGCTCGGTTGCCGGTTGGCTCCGGCGCCGGGGGCGTTAGCCGGCGCATGAGGTCGTACATCGATCGAAGCAAAGAAGCAGACTCCTCCTCTGGCGTGGGAGGTTCCTCGACGACAGGGGGAGGCGTCGACGGAGGAGGGCTCGGGCTCGGGCTCGGGCTCGGGCTCGGGCTCGGCTCAGGCTCGGGCTCCACGGGCGTGGGTGATGGACTCGGTGAGGGCGGGGGAGGCGACGGCGAAGGTGACGGCTCCGCGGGCGGCGGAGACGGAGACGGCTCCGGCTCGACGGGAGGAGGACTCGGCGATGGCGACGGCTCCACGGGCGGTGGTGACGGAGCAGGGCACGACGGAAGCGCGCAACGCCTCGTCTCGGTGAGCGCCGGACATTCCGCGCCGCCGTTGACGGGGGCTTGGTTGACGGTCCTGGTTCGCTCTTGGGAACCGGACCTCTGTTCCTCGAGCATCGGCGCGAGCCAGTAAGCCGCCGCGGAGAGTCGGGCGTACACGCCGGGTGTGTCCGGCCGAGCGCACCCGGCGCCCCACGACACGATGCCCACGAGTTTACCGACGCCATCCTCGCGGAAGAGAGGCCCGCCGCTGTCACCCTGGCAGGAGTCGCGGCCCCCCTCGGGGAGACCGGCGCAGATCATGGATACGACGTCGATCATGCCAGGGTACGACGCGTTGCACTGTTCAAAGGGCACGGCGGGGACCGTCACCTGGCGGAGCACGGTGGATGCGGCGCCGTTCTCCGCCACGGAACCCCAGCCGACGGTGGTGAGCAGCGTCTCGGCCGAAGTCGGGGGTGAATAATCCAGCGCCGCGTTCTCGCTCATCAGCTCAAAGTCGGGGGTGAGGTCGACGGAGGCCGGGGTCAGGGTCGTGGGACGCGCCAGGGTGATGACCGCGAGATCGTTCTGGAACGTGGCGGGGTTCCATGACGGGTGAGTCACGGACCCGATGGTCTCGATGGCGTCCGCACCCTGGGTGGACTCGTCGATGGAGAGGTCGTGGCGGCCGACGTGAGCGACGTACCGCCTGTCGTTGACCACGCAGTGCGCCGCGGTGAGAACCTTGTCACGCGCGATGAGAACACCGCCGCACGCGTGGAAGCCGTCGGATGTCTGCAGGGAGACCATCCAGGGGTATCGAAGGGGCGGGGATACCTCCTCGCCGCCGACGATGCGCCCGACCACCTCGCCGCTCATGGGGAACAAGGGGTAGGTCCTCGGGGGCGGGAACATGTCGGGCTCGTCGGTGGACGCCGCGCCGGCGGTGGACACCTTCGTAGCCGCGGCGAGGTCGGTGTCGTCGCACGGGGTGGTTTGGTCATCGGCGGCGCACTGGCTCCACTCGTTCCACTGGGAAACCTCGCAGTCCAGCGGGCAATCTTCGCCGATGCAAACCTCGACGTTGAAGTCAACCGTCTCGCCGCCGCCGTACTGGCCGTCGCTGTCGTGAACGAGAACGCCGTCGAGGTGCAGGGAGTAGTAGCCGATGCCGTACCCGCAGCAGATACCGTCGTTGGCTGCATCGCGAATCACGAACTGGTGATCGCCGTCCTCGCAGAGCGTCACGGTCTTAGGCGAGGAGCCGCCCTCGCCGCCTGGAACGTCGCGGCCGGATGGGCCCACAATCTTCCACGCGATTTCGCTCGGGTAGTTGTCCGCGGTCATGTTCACGAACAGAGACGAGCAGTGCGGGCCGATCTCGGGGTAGGGCGGAGCCGCGGGAGGCGGCGGCGGGTTGGTGGTGTTGTTCTCATCCTGGTGGTGGACGTAGAGGAGCTTGTTCGGGGATCCATCGCCTTCGTTGGAAACCTGGCCGTTGGTGGCGGACGCGATGAGGGCGGCGGTTACCTGCGCCGGGGTCGATCCGGGGTGCGCGCTGAGGTACGCGGCCGCGGCACCGGCGACGTGAGGGCATGCCATGGACGTTCCGGAGATGGTCCGCGTGGCGTTCTCGTCGCCGATCCACGCGGACTTGACGTTCGAGCCCGGCGCGAACACGTCCACGCACGAGCCGTAGTTGCTGAAGGAGCTTCGAGGGTCCGTGTTGTCGCCGCCGGGGATGGCGGTGCTGCCCACCGTGATGGCGTTCGGGGCGTTGGCGGGGGAGAAGTTGCACGCATCGGCATCGCTGTTACCCGCGGCGACCACGAGGGTCACGCCGGACTCGAACAGGTATTGAGCCTCGGCCATCAGCGACGGGGAGTTGCCGCCGCCGAGGGACATGGAAGCGACGGCGTCCTCGTCGGGGTGCATGAGAACGTGGTTGTCCGCGACCCATCGCATCCCCGCGATGACGTCGGAAATGGAACCCGAACCGCCGCAGTCGAGGACGCGAACGCCGTGGAGGGTCGCCTCGGGGGCGACGCCGTACGTGGATCCCAGCGCGGTGCCGGCGCAGTGCGTGCCGTGGCCGTTGCAGTCGTCTGGCACGTCATCGTCATCGACAAAATCAAAGCCGGGGCCCATGCGGTCGGCGTACTGGACGTGGTCGGGGTTGATGCCGGTGTCGATGATGTAGACGTGAACGCCGGAGCCGGTGTTGTTCCCGCGCGGGTTGTAGACTCCGTCGAGAGGAGGGCGGCGTTGTCCGATGCGATCCAGTCCCCAGAGACCGGGCTCGAGGGCGGACGCGATGTTGACATCTCGAGATGCTGAGTAAGATGCGTGGTTGGTGGGGTTGCGGGCGTCGAAAGCGTGGAGGGTGATGTCCCGCTCGATGTACTCGAGGTCGTCCTTGAACGCCTCGCGCATCTTTTGGAGCTCGGTGTCGTCTTCCGATCGGAGGACGACGACACGGCTTTGGAGAATAGACCTGCCGCAGCGACCCTTGAATCGTCGCGACAGAGCAAACCCCGGCGCAGCCTCAGCCTCGGAACACATCCGGGACATTTTGGCGCGAGCTTCGGTATCGCCGTCTTCGGTTGTGGGCTTGAACTTGACGATCCACTGCGTATGAATGGACGCGATGGAAGCGCGTGCGGAAGGTCAGCGTCTCGAGTGTCGCGGCGTTCGGGTAGCGCGGTGGATCGGGAAAAGTAGTAACGCACCCGGTTGGCCTCGTCTGAGGAGTGGTCGATGGCGGATCCGTCGGTCCAGGCGTCGTAGAGCGGAGGTAGATCCGACGTCGCCGACGCGACGCCGACGAGAGACGCCAGAAGCAGAAGGAGGCGTATCATCACCGGTCGGGTCAGGTGTTGGATTGCGGGTAGGGCGGGTGTAACGGATTCGTGCCACGCGTGGCGAGAAGTGGCCGAACATGGCCGCTAACCGCCGTTTTATACTCGCCCACCGATTCAGACTGCTACCGATACGAGAAAGCTCAATCAATCTGCGCGTCGGAGGCAACAACGCTCGTTGCGTACTAAGCAACTCGACGCTTCGCAAGCCTTTGTTGTGTCGTCTGAAAAAAGTTAGCCACGTCCATAAACGAGGCGAAAACGCATCGCGGAAAGTTGAAAAAACGTCCGGAACCATGACTGTTTGCATGTGTGGATCCAACGCACAAATGCCTCGTAAATCCAATAAAATTCCGGGTAACAACTGATTAGACGACTGATTTGATCAAATGCTTGGCAAGCTGCTTGGCAAGCTGCTTGCTAATGGCTGTGCAATCCTCCAACCTTCAGACGACATCAACGACTATAACAGCTCCCGTACCTCCGCCGGGCCCTTGATCATCCTCCTCTCGTCTCCCACGTGCGTCGCGATCCTTTCGCCCGCGTACTCCAGGTGTGCGGTCACTCGCCGCAGGAGGATGAGCAATTGCTCAGCAGCGTCGTCGACCGCCGCATCAGTCGCGCGTTGACTCGTGATCCCGGGTGATATTCCATCCCCGAGATGCTCCACGCCTCCGTCGATTTCTCGCGCCAAACCGTCGACCCGCGCCGCCGTCTGTTGCGCGGCGAACGCGGCGAGCGACGCGATGGAGGCGACGTGTCTGGCCTCCTCCTCCAAGTAGCGTCGCTTCGCAGATGAATCGGCGCATCCTTCGCCGTCCAACCCGACGTCACTCTCATCCGACGTCACGAGCGAAGGGAGCGGGACGTTCTCCATGGCGACATCGTACACGTCCAACGCGGTGGGAGCCACGCGCGCATCGTCCGAACCCCCGTACCCAGCCGGGGCGGAGTGGCGAACGCCGCCGTCGGGGGCGCAGCCGCGGCCGGGGCTCGAGCTCGATCCCACCCTGCCGATACCGATGATCCCACGCAGGCCTTCAGCTCCCACGCGTGATACGTGATACGCCGTCCTCATCGTCCTCAGCGTCGCCCGGTCGTTCTCGCCGCCGTTCTGCGAGATTCGGATCGACACGTCGCGGTACGAGTTCCCCAAGGTCTCGTACCCGGCGTTTTGTCGAATGGCGTTGACGCACCAGATGAGCCGGATCTTGCTCCGAACCCGGCTCCACAGCGCCTGACGCAGTCGACGAACCGCGTATCCGATCATCGCATCCGCCGTCTCCGGGACCGCTCTCGCCGCGCGCTGGAACGTGGATCGATGCAGCGCGAGTAGCTCGGTGAAGGTCACGGTGCGAACGGTGGCTGTCCGCCTCGTCTTCATCGCCACCGCAATCTCGCCGATCATGGCTCCCTCGTCCAGATACGCGATCCGTGTACGACCCACGAGTACCTCGACCTCGCCGTGCGCCACAAAGTACATCTCGTCCGCGATGTCTCCCTCCCGAATGACCACCTCGCGCGGACCGTAGATCTTTCGCGTCAGCTTGTGAACGATGAGCTTCACGAATTTTTCATTCGCGTCCCTCAGGAACGGCGTCTTGTTCAGCACCCTGCGCAGCGACCACATCTGTAACTCGGCGCGAATGTCATCGGAGACGTGCGCCAGCAGCTTCTTCTCGCCGTAGAACAAGCTCGACGCGCGCTTGTAGTGGAAGAACTCGCGAACCTTAAGCCGCAGCGGCACCGGGATCTGTCGAAACTCGAAGTACTCGTTGGCCACGTCCATCAGCTTCTGAAACTCCACATCCGACGAGTTGATGTTGGCGATGAGCCCCGTGACCTGCGTCAGACCGTAGAGAAACACGCTGCTGCCCATCAGCTCTGCGAAGACCGTCAGGACCCGCTCGTCCACGTTGCTCGGCACGATGTCGCCGTACCCGATGGTGGTCATGGTGGTCATCGCCCAGTACACGCAGGTCATGTACTGGCTCCACCGGCTCTGGTGGTACAGAGGTTCGGTGCCGTGGGATTCCGCGAGCGCGTCTACCCAGGTGGACTTGGGTGTCGTCAGCATCGATGACCGGTCGCCCCATCCGATCTCCAGCGTGTGCATCAGGTACCAGGCACACGCGAGCCAGTGCCCGAGGCAGAGCACCACGCACGCGAACTTGATCACCTGCCACAGCCCGTACTTGATGCTCATCTTGCGCTCCAGCCTGTGCAGGATGCGGTTCAGGCGGAGCATACGGAACAGCTTCACGAGCCGCAGAAGCTTCATGACCCGCACGAACTTTGTGCCCCTGTACGCCGCCCCTTCTCCGTCGCTCATCAGCATCAGGTCGATCGGGACGGACGCGACCAGGTCAAAAACCAGCCACGTCCTCGTGTAGTGCCTCGCAATCTTCCCCGGCTCCATCACCACGGTGGCGTGGTCGTGACTGGTGTACCCCGTGAAGAAGTTGAACACCACGTCGAGTATGAAGAAGCAATCCACGATCCTATCCACGACGTACATCACGGTGGCCTTGTCGTACTGCACCTCGAATCCTATGACGAACGGAACGCAGAGCGCCACGTACGTGAGGGCGAGCATCAGATTGATGTCCCAGCTGCGACGGAACGAGCTGAACGGGTGGATCACCCACCAGTGCGGGTGCCCCGTCACCTTCTCCACCCAGCCCGCGTCGAACAGATGCACGTTCTCCTCGGCGATGGGTTCGCCGAAGGTCAGGATGTACCCGAGCTTGCTGAAGAAAGGTACTCCCGGCGGTTGGACCCTGCGCCAAGTCTGTCTCCCATTCTTGGTTCGCCCCGAGTGCTGCTTTCCGTCTCGAGCCTCGGCGTTCCATCTGTCGATGCGGGCGGCGCCCCACGACTTCATGCGCTGAAGACGAGCGCGCCCGTTATCGGATGGACTCTCGGGCGTCTGCATCTGTTGTTCGCGGGCGTGGTCTGATCCCGGGCCCGCGCGTCTCTCGGCGAGAGTCATGCGGGGAGACGAAAGGGTCGATGACGGTTCGGGATGCGACGCCCCGTCTCCCCGTGAGTTTGCGCTCGCGTCCATCGGCGTGTAGACGTTTCCTTCGTCCACACACGTGGTGTCACGACGTATATCGTGTTCACGAGCCGGTATGGGGACGCTCGTCGCGCGAAGACGGTATGCCGCGCCCACCGAGCGCGTGCGCATGTCCCGGAATGGTCGAGCACTTTGACAAGTGGAAACGCAATCCAATTTGATCCTTCCAATGCGTTTCGTTCCTCATCCGACGCGACCATCGGTTCACACCCAATTTGGATCCCTATGGGTATTGTTCATCCTCGCTTGCAATTTGTGGCATTGCAATGCCAAACTTTTACGATTCGGCTGCGCGGGATAAAAAGTGCATTGGGAGCCACGAAAACACGAAAAAGCGCACGTGCCCTTTGGAAATTCCCACACGCGCCGCCCACGAGCAGCACGCGAGAGCGACGCATCCAGCGGAAACGCGCGACAAACCCGTCGGGCTTTTTTGTTCATCCTAACCGCAGGCCGCCGCCGAATCTCGCGACCAAAGACCACTTCCACGCGTCCAACAACACCGAGAATCGATGCCGGCCTCCACCAAGGCTCGCGCCGGGTCGGTGGCTGTCGTCGGCTCGGGCGTCTCCGGCCTCAGCGCGGCCTACCTGATGCACAGGAACGGCAAAAACGTCACGCTGTTCGAGGCTGGTGACGTCTGCGGAGGCCACGCGCTCACCGTCGATTCCACCGCCGGGCCCGTCGACCTCGGCTTTCAGGTACGAAGCGCCACCGCCGCCCGCCCAACCGACGCGATACCCTACCCGCGAGAGGATTCTGACTAATCCGCCGTCCCCCCTACCCAGGTGTTCAACCTCACGACGTATCCTCACCTCGTCGGTCTCTTCAACGAGCTCGGCGTGGAATCCGAGCGGTCCGACATGTCCTTCGCGCTGTCCACCGACGACGTCGAGTGGGGTTCGCTCGGCCTCGGCGCCGTGTTCGCGCAGAAGAAGAACCTCGTCTCGCCGAGTTTCCTCAACATGATCAGGGAGATCCTCAAGTTCGGCAAACGCGCGCCCGAGGTGCTGGACCCGTCAAAGTCCGCCAAGTACGAGGCCATGACCCTCGGTGAGTACCTCGCCGAGAACGGGTACTCCACGTTCTTTATTGACAACTACGTCGTCCCCATGTGCGCCGCCATCTGGTCGTGCTCGGACAAGGACACCATGCAATTTCCAGTCGTGACGCTCATCCGGTTCTGGGTTAACCACCACCTGCTGAACGTCATCGAGCGTCCGCTGTGGAGGGTGGTCAAAGGCCGGTCCAAGGCGTACGTGGACGCGGTGTGCGCCGCCCTCCCGGACGTCCGCACCTCCACCCCGGTCGTATCCGTGAAGCGCGTCCCGGGCGGCGTCGAGGTGACGCACAGGGGTGGTGGCGACAAGCCGACTGTGGAGCTCTTCGAGGACGTCGTCTTCGCGTGCCACTCCGACCAGGCCCTCGCCATCCTGGGTTCCAACGCGTCCCAATCGGAGAAGAACGCGCTGGGTGCGATCAAGTACCAGCCGAACGAGGTGTACCTCCACGGTGACAAGTCTTTGATGCCCAAGAACCGCGACGCTTGGGCGAGTTGGAACTGCCTCAAGGGCTCGCGCGGGTGCGACTCGGGGGATAAGTCCGTGTGCGTCTCGTACTGGGTGAACCTGCTCCAGAACCTGCCCGAGGGTACACCCGACCTCTTCGTCACCCTCAACCCGCCGAAGGTACCGTCCAAGGAGACGACGCAGTACCACGTCACACTCGCGCATCCACTTTTCAATAAAGAGGCAATCGCGGCGCAGAAGACAATCGAGGAACTTCAGGGCTCTGGCGGGGTTTGGTTCTGCGGCGCGTGGTGCGGTTATGGGTTCCACGAGGACGGGATCCGGTCCGCCGTGCACGTGGCGGACAAGATGTTCGGCAAGAGTGCGGTGCCGTGGGACCCTCGGCCGTGCGACCCCCACCTGAACTGGACCACCAAGGCGGCTCTTCCCCTCTTCAGACGCGTCGGCGGGTCGTGGGTACCCCCCGGCCGATGCTTCAGGATGATCCTGCCCAACGGCGATGAACTCGCCATGCGGGGCAAGGCTCTGCCCGCCGGCCAAACCCTCGGCACGTCCGTGGACGGCAAGCCGCTCTCGGAGACTGTGACGGTGCAGGTGTTCGACCAGAGGATGTTCATGCAGACTGTGCTGAGGGCTGATATCGGTTTCGGCGAGTCGTACATGAACGGGGAGTTTGACTGCGAACTGTACGAGCTGCTGGACATGCTCTGCTCCGGGCACCCCGCGAACACGGGCGCGAGCAAGGGAGCGGATACCGGTGTTCCGTCCCTGGGAAGCGACATCGTCGGGATGGCCGGCGGTGTGCTGCACTGGCTCGGCGCCAAGATGGAATTCGCCGCTCACGCCGCGCTGAGCAACACAAAGGAGGGGAGCAAGAAGAACATCGAGTACCACTACGACGCGGGTAACGCCTTCTACAAGCTCTTCTTGGACGAGACCATGCTCTACTCCTCGGGTATCCACCAGCCCCTCGATGCGGGGCCGTGCACGGTGGCTTCCGCGCTGGGTGCCATTCCGGAGGATGACTTCGACGCGAGGGAGAAACACCTGGAGGCGGCTCAGTACGCCAAGATTGACGCGATGATCGACAGACTCGGGCTCGACGGCGACGGCGGCGGCCAGTCCGTCCTGGAGATTGGCTGCGGGTGGGGTACCTGCGCGATCCGCATGGCGAAGCGATACCCCGGCTTGAAGATCACGGGACTGACCATCAGCAACGAGCAGTACGCGGAGGCCAAGGCGAGGGTCAAGGCTGCTGGCGTGCAGGACAGGGTCGACATCGTCATTCGGGACTACCGCGACGAGAGGGGCGTGTACGACGGCGTGATATCCATCGAGATGCTCGAGGCTGTGGGTCACGAACACCTCCCGTGGTACTTCAACACGGTATCCGGTGCGCTCAAGCCGGGTGGTAAGGCTGCCATCCAGGTCATCACCATGCCGGACGAGCGTTACGAGAGCTACTGCAAGAGCGAGAGCGACTTCATCCGCGCCTACATTTTCCCGGGTGGGCACCTGCCCTCCGTGGGAGCCATGACCGGCGCGGCGAACCCGGTGGGGCTGAAGCTGCAGAGCTACGACGACATCGGCGAACACTACGCGGTGACGCTTCGCCTGTGGCGCGAGCGCATGATGCACCGGGCTGAGACCGTTCTCGGACTCGGGTACAGCCGCAAGTTTCTGCGCATGTTTGAGTTTTATTTCGCCTACTGCGAGGCGGGTTTCGCGCATCGCCTCATCCACGACCTTCAGATGACGTGGGTCAAGGAAGACGTCGGGACGATCGCCACCAAGGATGTGAAGCGTCATGGAAATGGAAGGTCGTGGGCCGTCGCGGGGATCGCGCTGTGCCTCTGGGCCGTCGCGTCCATCCCGGGGCTGGTCTTCGGCGAGGACAAATTCTCGCGGGCGATTCCAGCAGCCACCGCGGCGTGCGTGCTCGCGCACTTCATCGCCACGGTGTTCTCCGCCGCGTTGCTCGTGGTCACCAGCTCGGACGGCAAGAACCCGGCGCTGAAGAGCGGGGAGTCCCACACGCTCCTAGCGCGCGCGTTCAGGCTCGGGTATCCCTTTGCGTCGTTCGTCGTCTCCCTCGGCGTCGGAGCTTGCGCGTTTTTAGCCGCGGCGTCCACCGTCTCTGGACACTCTCTGGACACTCTCTCGACACTCGCAGACGCGATCACCGACCCGGAAGCCCCTCGCGGAGACGAGGCTGAGCGACTCGCGGCGTACACCACGGTCGCGGCGGG
>Ga0209425_10001841_pt1 | contig 24437 bp, 30 predicted proteins | sample COG_05_FD_184749 | JGI IMG/M metagenome (GOLD analysis project Ga0209425, IMG submission 184749) | Pelagic Microbial community sample from North Sea - COGITO 998_met_05 (SPAdes) (version 2) | ecosystem: Environmental > Aquatic > Marine > Neritic zone/Coastal water | place: Helgoland, sampling...
TACAATCCCAGAAAGCATTTCCAATACTTCCGATTTGGCACAATTCTTATTGTTCCTGATTGGTTTACTCCAATGTTTTTGAATCATCAGTCATGGCAATAAACTCGAGAGAAGCTAATATTGCAACTATCTTTGATAAAAGCCTGCAGGCACATAATGTGGGTAATTTAAGTTAATAACTATTGGTAAACCTAGTTAAAGGGGAAGCTCACCTTTCAGGCTAAGAGAAATGTCCAATATCCCTTTTTATTAATATTTCTTACTTGAAAAACTTTACTGAATAAATCTTAAAAGTTAAGAAGACCAACTTCTTAAACGTTTAAAAACGTTTGTATCTTTACAGCCCTGCCGACTTATTCATAGTTTTCTTAACAGTTTCACGCTTTTTCTTAGACTGAGGTTTCTCAAATCTAACTTTATTTCTTGGGTCAATATTCTTCAAAATAGTAGCTACATCTATCTCATTTGAAGCCGCAATTGTCATATAATGAAACTTATCCGCATACATTGTGAAGGACCTTAAGAGATTCTCCTGGGCTCGATCCATGTAAACCGATATAATTACAGCAACGATTAAAAATAGGTAAAAATTCAAGAAAAAGCTAAATAAATAAACTATTAAAATAACGCTAAGTGGGGTATACAGCCGGTTTTTTGATAGCCATAATATTGGAAAAATAAGTGCTAATGGGTCTTTTTTAAAGCTAACTATGTCGCACGTTCTATCCTTAGATTTATAAACCTCAAAGTTCTCATAATTCTGGAAGTCATCAAATTTATGCTCCGAAAGAATTTTTTTTACACTTTCGGTCTCTTCTTGAGTTGTAACCAAAAAAACGCTGCTTAACGGTCGCTCCAGCAAAATATCAAATATAACCCCACCTCGGCAGAATGTAAGCAGCCATTTGGCTTCTTGGTCTTCTAAGCCACCCGGTGGAATAAACGTAGTTGATAAATTTTTTATACCATCCAGATAAACTTTACCATCGATGGCAACTAAAATATCGTTTTCATCAAGCCTTTTGACGAAGTCCGGTACGCTGATGCCACTCTCAGAGACTTTGATAAAACGACCTTGAGTATCATCGCCATCCCCTAGAGTACCAGCCGCCTGAACTGCTTCCAGCTCCTCTGGGGGACTGTCAATCATGGAACATTCAGCTTAAACGGATTTGGAGCTGGCTTGGCCACAACCTTTTTGGGTGCTGTCTTTCTTTTCAGTGCTGCTGCTTTTGCGGTTCTATTCATTTCAATAATATTGGCCGTTAATTCTTTTTGAAGCATCATCAGCTGGTCCACTTTATTTTCAAGAACTTGGAATTGTCGATAGGTTACTATGCTGTCAACATCAACATTATCAGCACTTTCTTCAGCAGTCTTTTTCTGAAAAAATTGTTCTATGTTTGAAATCTGATTAGATAACTGTTCCTGAGTAACAGCATTTTTACTTTGAATACTTTCCAGCGTAGTAGTTGCGAACTGCTTAATTAGATTTTCCGTATCTTTAACACTTATTTTTATTGCTTTCGAGTAACGGTTCTCTGCACCTGACAGATCAGTGGACGCTTTTTCTGATGCTGATTTTATACTATCTAAAGAAGTCTTTATTACATCTTGGTTTTCTGCATTGGACTTAATAATCTCTAAAGACTTGTCTAGCTTTGCTACGTTTTCTGTAAAAATAGCTAGTGCCTCAATTGATACATTAGCGTTGGTCTGCAAAGTTCCTAACGTCTTGTAATACATCAATAGCGCAGCACCTAATGAAAGAACTCCGGCTACAATAGCACTTAAAAATATGATGAGTACAGAATTATATATTCTTTTAGCTTGAATATTAACGACCTCAAATTGGTCTTTTAGGTCGCTAAATTCCTCAGTTACGCCAGCCGCTGTGTCTGCGGCGTCCAATGCAACTTGAATACTGTCCTGAATATCATCACTCGATGTCGTGTTGGCTGCCATCTTTTAGAACCTTTTGCTCGTAAATACGTTTTTTCTTACAGTGTGGTAAGCACATTCCATGCCAGTCGACATTAATATCGACTGATTTGGCAGTGCTTTTGATTTAAAATTGAACTTTTTGCATCCCCACGGGCGATTTTTGTCATGGGTGACAAAAAAGAAAATACATTTTGAGCAAATTATTTTCGCCATTTGGATTCCCCAATTTTTTCAACTAAATTCTGCAAAATAAAACGCATTGAAGCCAGAAAGGATAAAAGTGCGCCAATAGAAACAGGAATTGCGCGCAGCAGATCCTTTTGTTGAAAAAATGAGTTTGCCTCAAGGCCTAACCAAATGGCACCCACAAAGAAAGTGACCGATGAAATTAATTCCCCAATAGATCTCCCATTTCGTCTCATTTCAAATCACCTTTTTATAATTTCTGACCAAACTCGTCGTACATTAGATCACCGGGCAGTTCTGGATCAGGTAAATTAGCCTCAACGCCACGCTCTATTTGTAAAACATAGGCTAAGACTGAAGCTACTGCTGAGAAAAGTTGTTCTGAAACATCATACCCAATATCTCCAGTGAAAAACAAAGCTCGAGCCAGGAGCGGGCTTCGCACCACAGACTTATTATGTTTTTGTCCCTCGTCAATAATCTTTGTGGCCATAGGCCCCTTTCCCATTGCTATGATGTAAGGAGCGTCTCGCTCCTCAGGAGCATACCTGAGCGCGACAGCAAAATGTGTTGGGTTCGTAATAATAACAGATGCGTCTCTGACATTATCAACAGCCTGGGCCCGCTCTGAGGCTTTCTGACTTGCTGCCATCTGAAGCCGTCGCATCCTTGCCTTAACCTCTGGCGAGCCATCACTATCCTTAGACTCGTCTTTCAAGTCTTGGTGACTCATTTTAAGTTTTTTCATCCAAGTATGTCTACTATATAAATAATCTCCAATTCCTATCAAAAAGAGAATACCTATAAGGGAGCCAATCAATAACATTAGGCTATCATAAACTATAACGATGGCGTCGCTTAATGAAGAACTACTAAGATATATAATCTTCGGCATTACGAACCAGATTATGGTTCCAGCAATAGAAATAAGGAAAATTATTTTAGCTGCAGATTTAACTAATTCAACCAAACCTTTCACTGAGAATATTCGCTTTAATCCAGATAATGGGTTTATCTTACTAAGCTTTGGAGTGAGAGCTTTTGAGGACACGCTAATTCCACTGCCAACTACAAATTGTGTAAAAACTACTGCAGCAAGGATTGGAATGGCGAATATAGCAGCTCCAATCAAAAATAAATTCATTGCTAATTCAGCATTAAAAATTCGAAGAACCTCTAAATTTTCTGCCTGGTCCCAAGCAAAAAGAGAGCTCCAGCCAGTTAAAATTCCCTGAGAAAACATGCCTAAAGTAAAAAGTACAATTAAGCCCATCACGCTGGATCCAAAAACAAACATCTCCTTAGATGTTAGGATCTCTCCATCCTCTTTTGCCTTATCGAGACGTTTCTGGGTTGGGTCCTGGTTTTTTTCCTGACTTTGGTCATTATCCGCCATCTGTTTCACCCATCAACAAATTACCCAGTAGCTTAAGAATAGCTTTTGCTAAATCTTGAAAACCAAATGCCAGCGCATCGACTGAAAAATACAGAATAAAAATAGCGCCAAGGATGGTCATAGGAAAACCAAATGAGAATAGATTAAGCTGAGGTGCAGATTTAGTGATAAAACCTACAGATACATTGATTAAAAGCATGATACTAACAATCGGTAACATAAGCATTGCAGAAGTTTTCAACATTAATTCAGCCGATGCTAAGCCCATTTTTGGTAGCCTAGAATACTCCTCGAACTGACCTATCGGTATTATATCAAAGCTATCATATAATAACCCAAACACTACGAGATGGCCATTAATGGAAAAAAAAATCACAATCATAAATAATGTTAAAATACTGCTGATAACTGGTGACTGACCACCACCGACTGGATCCACTTGAGAAGCAAATGCAAGTCCTGAAGTTGCGGCTATTTTTTCACCTGCCAAACTAACGCTGGCAAAAGCGATAGTAACTACCATTCCTGCGCTGACCCCAATAATTATTTCCTGAAATATTATAGGTATAAGCTTAGCACTCATGAGGATACTTCGGTCAGGAAATGAGGCAACATCCAATATCCAGAAGCCAAGGCAAAATGAAAATACTATACGTATTTGAAGTGGAACCATTCGGGATCCAAAAAATGGAGCGGCAATTAAAAAAGCTCCTACCCTCAGCGAAGCTATTAAAATAAGGATAAAAAATACAGTTAAATCTTGGAGATTTAACCCTGGAAGTTGGCCAAGTTCGTTAATAATTGGTAACAAACTACAAGCCTTTCCTTGCGATTTCTTCAAAAATAAATTTGAAATAATCGGTCATTTGTGTCATTATCAATGTCGACATTAACGTCATGGCAAACAACACAACAAATAACTTTGGGACAAAGCTTAACGTCATCTCATTAATTGAGGTTGCTGCCTGTATTAAACCAATAAAAAGGCCAACCCCTAGTGCAACTCCCAAAATTGGGCCTGCTGTCATAATAATTTGCCAGAATGCCATGCTTAAATATTGAATGTTTTGATCGTATTCCATTGGTCAACCCACCACAAATGTGGCTGACAAAGAACCAATAGTCATAGCCCATCCATCCACCAAAACAAAAAGTAGCAGTTTAAACGGCAAAGAAATTAGCATCGGTGAAAGCATCATCATTCCTAGGGACATTAATATGGATGCGATAACCATATCGATCACCAAAAACGGTAAAAATATTAAAAATCCAATTTCAAAGGCTGTCTTTAATTCTGATGTGATAAATGACGGTAGAACAATCGATAAAGGTATTGAGCTATTATCTTCAAACGGACCTTCACCCGCCATTTCAGCAAAATGGTTGAGAGTGTCTACTCTGGTATTTGCAATCATAAAATCTTTAAGAAGGTTTGTTGCTTCAGTTAACGCCGTTTGGGCTGATTTCACTCCTTCCAAGTATGGATTAATCGAGCCTTGGTATAATACCTCAAACAAAGGATTCATTATATAAAAAGTAAGGAAGAGAGCGATAGCAATGAGGACCTGGTTTGGCGGTGTCTGCTGTGTCCCTAACGCCTGGCGCAATATTGAAAGTACAATTATAATTCGAGTAAACGCTGTCATTCCCAGTAAGATTGACGGGATAACCGTCAATACCGTCATTAAAACTAATATTTGAAGTGATAATGAATAGGTAGAGTCTCCGTTAGCATCTAAGGAAGAGGTTAACGCTGGTAAGCCAAGACTACCAAAATCTTGTGCGGATACATTGGTTCCACACAAAATGATAAATAAAGATAAAAGAAGTTTATAGATTACGGCGCGCATTTTTATATTTGGTATCATTAGTCTAACCCACTACTGCGGAAACAGTTTGAGGAGAAACTTCTAGGACAGTCGGTTGAGTATTTTTTCCAGACACAATTAAAAATGATCTGTCCTCGTATTGAAGCACAGATGCAGTTGAATAGTTGGAAACACTGACCTTGTTAATCACTTTAAGTGACGTTGGGCTGGGGGCAGTAAACAACTTGGAAAAAATGGTAGTTCTTTTTACAATTATTTGAACAAGAATTAATGCGCCTAAAAATCCTAAAATAATTAATAATTTACTGATATCTACGTCTAGCATTGGCTGCCTCCTGCACCACAATTGCAAGCACAATGCCAATCTTGTAATTACTAATTAAATCAGTATGTTATGATCCAAAAAAATAGTTTTCAAATTTTTGAACGCATTGAAAATTAAATGCTCTCCATTCGTTTTTCAGGATCAACTATTTCACCAAAACGAACTCCAAAACGTTCGCCAATCATTACTACTTCACCTTTGGCAATTTTCGTATTGTTTACAAGAATATCAAGAGGATCACCCGCTAAACGGTCAAGTTCCACTACGGATCCCTCATTAAGTCTAAGTAAATCTCGTATTGTAATTTCAGTCCTGCCTACTTCAACAGTCATCTCGACATCAATATTCTCTAAAACCTTTAGGTTTTCAATACCAACTGTCTTTCCTACCTCTTCGGTAGCATTAATTTCTTCTATATTTTCAAAAATCTCATCAGCCATCAACTTGCTCCTTTTTTAGCGAAATACGCTTTTTCATCTCGACAGCCGCATTAGCGCCCATTTTACCAATCTCTGCATGATAAACGGGTTCTCCCGCCACTTTAATTATGATGTCCTCTGGCATAGCCATCGGAAATGAATCGCCAACAGCACTTTTCATTAAAAGTCCTAAAGTTGTTTTTGGCTTAGCCAACTCCGCAGACAAAAGGAGAGGAATTGATAATACTGCCTGCTCCATTTTTTGTTTCCAGGTTCTATCGTCCTGCACAAATTCTGTTTGTACGCGCGATCTCAACTGCGATGAAATTGGTTTCAGTGTTTGTAGTGGGTAAAGAATATCAAAATTTGCGGGCTCAGCATTTGGCATTTCAACCATAAACGAACATACGATAACAGTATCCCCACCATCAACAAAAGATACAAATTGGATATTTTCTTCTCGTGATTGAGGTTCAAAGTGAGTGACATACAAGTCCTTCCAGGCTGCCTCAAGTGACCTATTCATTCCATCAGTGATTATTTCAATGATGCGATTTTCGGTAGCCGTAAATTCCCCCTTTGACTTATGCAAATCTGTTATTTTTGAACCACCATAATACGAGTTTGTAAGGATGGAAATAAACGATGATTCAATTATTAATAATGAATTTCCACGTAACGCATCTAACCGATTGTTCGTAACACTTACAAAGTGATCACATGTCTCTACATATTCATCAAAACTTTTAACCTCAGGCGGAAAGGATGATATACGGGGCATTATTCTGAGCATTGGTAAAAATACTGAGCGAGTAAATCGGCAAATTTTTTCGTTAATCATACGCAAAGCATAGTAGTCACCAAGAAGAGACAAATCCTCAGACCCAAAATCAAAATCGCGCACAGCAGTTGGGTCAAATGCAGGAGTAGATGAATCTGCTCCTTCATTGGTCGAAAGACCACTTAAAAGGGCCTCTACTTCATCGTTTGATAGCTTCCGAGAGCCAACCATGTCTTTCTCGCCCTATTATTGAAGAACAAAAGATGTGAAATGCACACCTTCTACGCCACCAAAACCCTCAAGGTCTTCTAGTTTCATATTTATTGCGTCCTGGATTTTATCGGCTAGATTATCTCTACCCAGCTTTCCTTCTACATCATCAACCGTAAAAGTACCAATGGTCCCAAGAACTTCTGATCGCAAGGCCATTTGATGTTTTTCCACATTTTCAATTACAGTTTCATCATACTGCGTTGAAACCCCTACACTAACTTGTAAAAATTGTTTTGAGGCCTTTAAGTTTGTAGTAAAGTTATCAGCAAAATTATAGTAGCTAGTAACAAAGTTTTCACTAACTGGCGTTTCTTTATTCACTTTCTGGGGGCCATCATCTTCCTCGTCGTCTCCGACCACACTAGGTAGCTGGCCCGCCTCTTTGAGTTTTTTCTCAATTAGTGCCTCAACCTGTTCAACCGGGCTCTGTGTAGGCATAAATAAAAAAGCGCCAACACCTATGCCAACGCCTAAAAGCGCAATAGGTCCCATCACGAACAGACCTAATTTTAAAAAATTTCTTTTCGGTTTTACTTCTTCTGCCATTTCATTTTCCTAAGCGATAAGGTTTAAACCAGAAGGTTCATCCTTAGAATTTTCCAACATATCAGACGCAATCAAATCTTTATTTCCGCGCCCAGCAACTTTTCCTATTGTTCTATCTTTGTTTTGATTTGCGAATTGCCTTTGTTGATCATTACTATTTTGTGAACCTACAGAGAAACTAGCAAGTTTCATGCCGTTTTGCTCCATAATTTGTTGTAGTGTATTTTCGTGGTCCTTAAAAATTGCCGCAGCGGCCAATGTTTCTGTAAAAATCTTTACATCCATAGCCCGAAAATCAAGGTTAACGTTAACTTTAATTTTTCCAAAACTTTCGGGGCTCAGGTGAATATCGAAATTTTCTTGCCCAGCCCTCGCCTTTTCAACAACAGCCATGCCCAATCGAGACGCATATTGCGCTTCATATAGTGAAATTTTGTTTTCAACCAGGGATGGTAGTAGTGGTGAATTATTTGCAGCTACAATTCTTTCACCACCTGACACCGGCTGGTTGATTAGTTTGTCACCAATGAGAGCCGGCGTGGCTATATTATTCTGAGATTGAAATATTTTTTTAATTTCTGCAGGATCGAAAAACTTGTCACTAACATTTTTATTATTGAGCATTTCAAAAATAGATTTGGCGGATGTATCACTAGTGATATCGTGTTGATCACTTGAAACAGTAAATTTTTCTTTTGGTACAGATCGCCATAAGTCTTTGTTATTGAATATAAGGGCTGAATTTGATCCCAAGGCTAAAGCGCTCGTTGTATCTCGAATTTTAGAGGTTTGTTTCTTGGGATCAAGAATACCACTTAAGCCCGCTGTAATTATGGCGGACAACCTGTCTGAAACATTCGGACTAGCTTTTTGATCTTCAAATCCGCCAGTATTATTTTTTTCAATTATACTTCTTAGATCGGCCAACGGCCGGTTAGTAAAATTATTGAGTGGAGTTTCCGCAAGAAACGTCTCTACGCGTGCTAAGTTTGGCAAGGTTTGCTGTGAAAGCTTACTAAATTTATTTACTGCGACAATGTGTGTATCATCTAACAAATCATTGTTTTTTTCGCCCAAGGCCGTGATTAGTAATTCCATATTTTTCGCCAAACGAGCGGGATTATCATCATTCAATTGACCTTTTGGTAGCTTAATTAAATTAGCTACCAAATATTCTTTATTAATTTCAGGGTTTGAGTTTGTTTGTTCTGCTAATTTCTGCCCACTACCTGAGTTTATCTGGATTTTTACGAAATCTGGCAAATTACTGACAGTTGAGTTTTTTGGAACAGCAATCCCAATAACAAGTTTGCGCTCCAACGCTGGGGCCACATTGAGAAGCAATTCTCCACCTTTAACTGTAAATGACTTTTGTTCGGCATGAGTATTTTCTATATCATTTGCCTCATCAGGCAGTGGCAGTTCAATTAAATTATTATCGAGAGTTATTTTAGTAACTTCTAAAATATCAAATTTATTTTCAACCATACCCACGGGTAGAGTTTCGGTTGGTTCATCTTGGGCATTTACAGGCAACGTATAAGGAATTACTAATTCAAAGGGTACCTTAACCCCTTGGCCGTTTTCAGCTGGTGTAGAAAATTTCTTAACTATAGCTTCTTTTAAGTCTCGAAGATCGAAAATAACCTCAGAAGGTCCTTTTTCACCGATTTCCAAACTTACAGAATTGACCTGTAAAATATCTTTCACTGCATCTAATATTAATTGGTCTTTTACCTTAGGTGAATATTTTACTGTTAGGCTTCGATTATTAATCTGACTAATTGTTGAGGTTTCGTCATTAATAATATTATCTGTTTTTAACTTCTTGTCTGTATCTTCATGCAGGAATGGAACGTTAACCCCCTCAGTATCACTAACCACTCCCTCGGTATCACTAACTAAGTCTAATGTTTTGGGAACAGCGATAAAGCTACCGGTATCCAATGTTATAGCAACTGGAGCGTCATCAGTTGAGCCTGTTGCCGTTGCAACTATAGTATTAGAGACTAAATCTGTTGTTTTCGAAAGTGACGATTCCAGACTTATGACAGTCCCACCCACTGGATCAACATTTTCAGATGAAAGTGCCGTCTCTAAAAAATTCTCATCTTTGATTGTTACAAATTCATTCACAAAAGCTTTCAGGTCCGCAAGACTGAAAAATTCAAGTATCTTCGCAGGCTTCAACGAATTTTGCTGCCCTAGCCTATTTTCAATTTTAGCTTCCAGGAACGAAGATGTTGGACCATTTTCATTTAAACTAAAAGGAACCCTATTTTCAGCGGTGACCCGTTGTAAAATGGTAGAAATTGCAAACTTTGTATCTTCGCTTCCAGCCTCTGCAAAAGCTAAAAGTGCCTCGCTGGTCTGTTCCACAGTCATTTTAGGTGTAAGATTGTTTTCATGCAGTGCGTTTTCAGCATCTACCGAAATTAAGGTTAAAAGATCACCAAAATTACCAAGTAAAGAATTTTTGTCCCCATTTCCGTCACCGTAGGCTCCAACAGATGGCGTCTGTCCATTTGGATTTGAGCCAGCATTTAAAGCTATCGCCATTAAAAAACCTCCATTTCGTTTGAGGTCAAAGCAGCAATTTTCATACCAACTAAACTTTTCTTTGAATTAAGATATCATCTAGCTGTTTTATCTCCTTTTCAATTTCAAACTTTTCAACAAATTCATTATATTTTTCTGATATTTTTTTTGTCTTAATTTGCTCGTTTCGAACTAATTTCTGTAGTTGTATCTGTTGAGTTGATAGAAACTCCAATCTATTTTCCACAATTTCTTTTTGAGCCATCATATTCTGACGAAGTTGACTTTTTACTCTAAGATTGTAACCCACCTGCTCAACACCAATTTCAATAGTTTCGTCTATATTGAAATCCAAATCAGTTTCTAACTTTTTAGTACTCTCAATTCTTGACAAGTTATCTTTTAACTCAGATTGAGTTTTAATTTTCTTAATTTGGCTTTTGCGGCGTAATATATCTAAAATTCTATGTTTTGGCATATGAAACCCCTAGGCTACCAATTCTGACATCATTTTATTTGCATCAGAAAATGAAAATTTTGCATTCTTATCTTGGTGCAAGAACTTCACAATATCGGGCCACTTCTGTACTGCTTGATCCAAATCAGCATCTTGTCCCTGGACGTAGCCACCCATCAAAAGCAGATCTTGGTTTTCCTGGTATACCGAGATTAACTTACGTAATGTTTGGGCGTTTTTGGCTTGTTCGGGAGTAATTAAGTCAATCATAATTCTGCTAATTGAATTTCCAACATCAATGGCTGGGTAAATTCCCTGCTGCGCCAGTTTCCGTGACAAAATGATGTGACCATCCAAAATAGCACGCGCGTTATCAACTATGGGATCAGATACAGTATCATCCCCATCAGCCAAAATAGTGTAAATTGATGTGATCGATCCTGTAGATTTTACTCCAACTCCTGTTCTTTCAATCAAGGCAGGAATCAAAGAAATTACTGATGGCGGATAACCACGAGAAGTCGGCTGTTCACCAACGGCCAAGCCTAATTCTCTCTGAGCATGCGCAACACGCGTCAACGAGTCTAAAATCAGCAACACCTTTTTGCCTTCATCCCTGAAATGCTCCGCGATACTGGTAGCCCTCTTAGCACCTTGAATTCTTAACAATGGAGATTGGTCAGCGGGAACAGCCACAATTACAACTTTATTGTTTGAATGTGATGCAGTTATCTCACGAGTGAAAGTAGCCAGTTCGCGACCTCTCTCTCCTATCAAACCAACTACGATAACTTCAGCTTCCGAGTTTTGTGTGATCATCGAAAGTAGAACAGACTTACCGACACCAGATCCAGCTATAATCCCAATTCTTTGCCCGCATCCTATAGTTGTAAGCGCGTTAATACTTTTAATTCCAACATTCAAAACACTGGTTATCTCACCACGATCAAATGGGTTGATGTATTCCCCATTTATGCTGACTTTACTGGTAGATCTAATCGGGCCCTTATCGTCTAATGGTTGTCCTAATCCGTCTATTACTCGTCCCAAAAGGTCAGACCCAACCTCAACATCTTTACTCATACCTGACAAACAGATTTCATCTCCACTATAAATTTCAGAGTTGTTTTCATAAGGAAAAATTAAATTTTTATTTTCTTTGAAACCTATTATCTCTGCTTTGACGTTTATCCCTTGTCTAGTTTTTATTGTACACTGACTGCCAATGGATGCGGGGAATGGACTACTTTCAATTAATTGACCGTTACAAGCTAAAACCTGACCAGAAAACTGTGTCTCAGTCCTTAAAGCCACGTCAGCCTCAGCGTGCTGAAGCGCCCGCCCTAAAATTGACCCCACATTTTCTATTTTCATCTCAGTTTTCATGGTACATCGGGTCCGATGTTATTAACGGAGTTTTCATGTAATTTAACTTGGCCCGTCAGTTTCCCACTTTTTATTCTAAATTCACCACGCATTAAGTCTTCGTTTTCATCAAAAGTATATAAAAAATCTTTAAAGTTTTTTGCTTCTTTCACAGCAGCAAAATCTTCTTTATTTAGTGTAACTGTGATCTCATCAGCGTTAGTAGCAAATTCATCCATAGTCCCAGAGATTTTACTCAAGTATTTTTCAGGGATCTCATCAATTTTTTCACCTGAGAGCTTAGATGCTGTCTCTAAGATAAATGCTTTAAGTTTTGCCTCTGTGGCTCCTACTAAAGTTTCAGATACCGAAAACAAAGTTTCAGATAACTTTTGAAATTTATCTTTCTCTACTTGTAAAAGCTTCTCAAATTCTAATTTGGCGGCAGTATATGACTCCTCATTGAGACTGCTCTCTTGGATATCATTTTCTTGAATGTTTTCCAGATCTGTTAAAGCAACCTTAGAATCTGAATTAGCACCAGGCTCAGTCTGGAGACTGCTAACTTCAGAAAAATCTATATCGCTGTCTTCAACTGAATTCCCTTCGGTATCGTCAAATACAAATAGTGATACATCATCAGCTGATGTGGTTTCATCAATTGGCTCATCAGCTTTCACTTCCCCATCATTCTTTACTTGTTCAGTCTGCACCTCTTCAGTATCAAATTGTACAATATCAGGTTTATTTTCTTTATCACCTATTGCAGTCTCTAACGAAAAAACTTCCTCTTCATCAGGCTCAACTGATAGATCAGAATTTTCAATTTTTGAACGTACCAAATCAAATAAATTCGCTGATTTTTCAAATTTAGCTGGATCAACATTGACCTTACTATCAGGCACGTATTTAGTTAATCTGGCTGCTTTAAGTAAACCGTTCAGATCAGAACTCGTTAACGAACTCGCTTCGTCAATATTGTCTAAATCGCTCACGCTCATTAGACCATTTCCTCTCCACCGCGACCAGCCAAGACAATTGTTCCATCATCAGAAAGCTTTCGTGCAACATTAATTATCTGTTTTTGCGCTTCCTGTACCTCAGTAAGCCTCACAGGGCCCAACGCCTCCATCTCATCACGAATGTTGGCGGCCGCTCGGGTTGACATGCATGCCAACAATTTATCTTGGAGACCGGAGTCGGCGCCTTTCATTGCAATTATAAGAACATCTTGGTCGACAGATCGCAGCAATGTCTGCAATGAACGATCATCGGAACCTGCAAGATTTTCAAAGACAAACATATTATCCTGAATTTCGGCCATTAGGTCCTTATCCTGCTTTCTGATCGCACCCAATATTCTAGATTCCATATCTGTTTTAGTGAAATTCATAATTTTAGCGGCAGCTTTCACTCCACCGATCTTCGATGCCCGTAAAGAAGTATTAGCAGCAAATTTTGATTTCATTACACGCTCAAGTTCCTTTACAGCGCCTGGCTCGACTGTTTCTAGAGTAGCAATTCGTCTTACTAAATCCGCCTGAATATCCTCAGGTAGCAGTGTTAAAACATCTGCGCCTAATCCAAAATCTAAATATGAAATTATGAGCGCTTTAATTTGTGGGTGTTCATCACTAATTAACTCTGAGATTGCTCGAGCATCCATCCAATCTAAAATATCGATAGCTGACTCTGTGCTGGCGGGAGTAATACGGCCAAGTACTGATTGGGCCTTATCTTCACCCAGAGCACGCACCATAACATTTTCAATGTAACGTCCAGCTCCTAGTCCTAGACCAGTTTGCTTTTTGATGGTTTCTAAGAATTCGTCTAACACTGCATTAACAGTTACCTGATCTACTCCAGTCACAGAGTACATCGCCGTACCCAAATGCTGGACTTCTCGCGGAGACAGATTAGTAAGAACGGACGCAGCCTCTTCTTCACCGAGAAGCATCATCAATATTGCCGATTTGTCAGTTCCAGATAATTCAGCTAATTTGTCTTCAATTAATTCTTCAGCCATTTTCGTCTCCTAGGTCAACAAATCTATATCTTGACGCATCATTTGTTTAAACACGTTAGCTACTCGTCCAGCCTCATCTCCAACAATCATACGTACAAGAGCCACTTTATCATCATATGTATTGGCCGTATCAAGAAGGTCAGCCGAAATACCGCTCTTTCCTTTAGGTTTTAGTTTTGCCTTAATACTATCGAGTGTTTCACCTTCTTCTACCTCTAAAGCTTTTATATTATCGTTTCTTTGAGTGGCTAAGTCAGCCATCGTTTCCGCCTCTGCATAAAGCTCCATTACCGAGTTCGTGCTTGAGGTAGGTACCAAGAGGCGAGACAGCATTGGCCTGACTACGCCGATGGCGACCACAGCAATGAGGAAAACAAACAATGCATACTCTACGGTATTTTTAAACCACTTTGTTTCATACCATTTTATTACAGTACCACTAATTTCTTCATTAAACTGCTGAGAAGTGATAGTCAGTGAATCTCCACGTTCAGCTTTTAGGCCGATTGCGCTTCTGATTAATTGATCAATCTCAGCTTTCATTTTTTCAGAGATTGGCTCAAACGTGCTTTCACCAGTTTCTGGGTCAATGATCTTTTGATCGCGGACTAAGATAGCAGCATCAATTCGCGAAATAACATTTGATGGCTCAGTAACCGTTTCAAACTTTCTACTAACTTCATAATTTGTTAAATTTGTAGAAGATTTAGTTTCAAATTCTTCTTTCGCATCACCACCAGCATTTTTTGCAGTAGCATCTTTTTGTGACACTTCAGCCTCGCTAGGTGGTTGATTTGAAATCGCACCAGGGATACCTACGGCATCTTTTTTAGCACTAACATTCAACGAATTTTGTTCACTCAGAGTCGCCGTTTTGTCTGGATCAACTAATTCTTGTGAAGTCTCCCTTCGTGTGAAATCGATTTCTATGTTGACTTGGGCATTAACATTCCGTGCACCCACAATTGGAGACAAGAGACTTGTAATTCTTGACCGGTAGATATTTTCGAGACGCATTCTATATTCAAGCTGATTATCTGCTAAGATTTGGTCCGGATCATCTGGCGAATCTGAAAGCAAGCTACCGTATTGATCAATAATTGACACGTCGTTCTGAGACATGCCAGGAATTGAAGCGGAAATTAAGTTAGTGATCGCTCGAACCTGAGTTTGGTCTAAATTACGACCATTTTTCAAAGTGATAAAGACAGACGCAGTCGGCGACGTTTGATTACGAATAAATACTGACTTTTCAGGTAGTGCAAGATGAACACGAGCTGCCTGTACATTTCTTATTTCTGCAATGGATCGTGCAAGTTCACTTTCTTGTACATTTTTTAATTTCATGGTTTCCACAGACCGCGAAGCGCCAAGAGGCAGATTATCTATGGCATCATAGCCGTCTGGAGCAAATTCAGGCAAACCTTGTGCGGCAAGTGATATTCGTGCCTGGTGGTAGTCCGCAGTAGGAATTGTGACCTGGCCAGTAGCTGGGTCAAGTTCAACATCCATGCCCATATTTTTTAACGCTTCAAACATTTTTGACTTATCCGATTCAGACGCTGAAGCATACAGTGTAGTCATGTTTGGGGTTTGCATAAGTATAAAGAGGCCGATCGCCGCAATTCCAGTAAGCGTTGCTAATAGTGTTGGAAATGCCCTGCGAAAACCTGGCTGTTCAATTGCATCTCGAATAGTTGCAATTGCCGCTCTAGGCATTTCAAGCAAATTTTGAGAGCGCTCAGTTGTTATAACCTGCGTTGTTGTTTGGTCTATATTCGCCATAACTAAATCCAATCAAATCTTTATTAAACAGGCATATTCATGATGTCTTTGTAGGCACTTAAAGCTTTATTTCTGACGTTTAGTGTCAACTGAAAACCAACTGATGATATCTGCTGACTGACCATAACTTTTGAAAGGTCATTTTCCGTACCCAATTCAAAATTCTTAGCCAGTTGAGAAGCATCATTTTGTGACTTAGCTACGCCATTTAAGCCATCAGAAATCCTTTGGGAGAACGAAGGCCCGTCTGTTTTAGGTGACGAAACCAACGCTTGCACTGAAGTTTCAGTTTGCTGCTTAATTTTAGATAAACTATTATTAATACTTGTAATATTTGCGCTTTCAACTTTCATTTTCTCATCCTACTCCACATACGCTTGAATCTTGGACTTAAGCGCATCAGTGGTATTTGGTGTTTTAACAGTCAGATCACTGTCAAATAATATATCACATTCATTGATCGTACTGGAATTTGTTAAAATACTTGCGCGTTGAAGAACATTGTCTAATTCACGTACATTACCAGGCCATTCATATTTCATCAGCCGGTTTAAAGCGTTAGCACTCAGTTCTTTTGGAGCATCATCACCATCAACGGTATTTCGTGTCAGCATATGGGCAGATATGGCCGGAATATCTGATGATCTTAGATTCAAGGCGCGAGTGGCAATTGGAAATACATTCAAACGGTAAAATAGGTCTTCACGAAATCTCTTTTGTTCTATTTCCACAGACATGTCGCGATTAGTTGTGGCAATCACCCTCAAATCTATTGGAATTTCTTTTGAACTCCCGATAGGGGTGACGACCTTTTCCTGTAACACTCTTAGCAGTTTTGACTGCAGTGCCATTGGCATTTCTGAAATTTCATCAAGTAATAAGGTACCAGAATTAGCCGCACGAAAAAGACCGTCATTTGAATGCATTGCGCCAGTAAACGATCCTTTTTCATGCCCAAAAAGCATTGACTCCAACATGTTTTCAGGAATGGCTGCACAATTTACGGCTACAAACGGACCTTCTTTTCTATTTGACTTTGAATGTAGCAGTTTTGATACTACTTCCTTTCCAGTCCCAGTCGGCCCATTAATTAACACGCTGGCATTAGATACTGCCAGGCGCGCAAGTAAATTCACAAGGCCTGCCGTTTCCGGATCACTACAAGGCAAATTCACTTTGTTCCGTGAAAACTGCTCAATAAACAAACTTATATAAAAGTTAAAAAGAGCGCTATCTTGGGGATCACATTTTGGGACCTGCAATTCTTTGATTGCACCATTACACTCACTTTTAAAAAGTAAAGCTTCGGCATTCTGTGTAAAAATAAATGCTTTTACAAATTTGAGTTTTCGCAAATAATCCACAAAAGATTTTGATTTAGTGTCAAAATTACCAGATTTTGATGGGGCGATCAGATATTTGTTCTTAAGATTATGAGCCTGAGCGTTATCATCGCTCAACAGCATCCAAGTCAAGCCTCTGTTATCAAGGTTGGAACAAACCAAGTCGCAGAACTGTTCATCACTATCATCAATAATAAAATGCGTCATTAATAGCCTCCGCCAAACAAGAGCACATACTATGCCAAAAGCTTTTAATCTATTAAAAACAGTTGCTTGATAATAACTTATTATCAATAAAGGTTATGAGTTACTTTTACTCAAAATTTTGACATTAAGCTAAATAATGTGAATTACTGTCGTTAAGATATCCAGAAGCGGAGAAAACTATGAACGTACAAATCGCAAAAGACGCCTATTCTAAAGTAAAAAAAGAAACTAGTTCCAGTAAAAAAATTGGTCATGCAAATGTTGGTCTGGCCTTAAGAAAACTAAAAAGTAGCATGTCAAATATGGTACACGCTGAGGAAAAGAAAAGTTTTAATCAGTCGTATAAGACAGCACTTCTTTCAATATATTTTCTTCAGAAAAGTCTGGATTTCGACAAAGGTGGCGAACTCGCTAACAATCTTTTTAAGCTCTATGAGTTCTGTAAGTTAACCGTGCAGGATACTGTAATTTCCGGCCAGCACGAAAATCCAAATTTGTTGGCTTGCAGCAAATACATCTCAGACATAATTGAAAGTTGGGAAAAAATATACGACTAAGTACTGGCATATATTTTCTGGCGAAAATCACTTTTTTCTTTAAAAATGCTTTTTTCCTAAACTTATACCTTACCAGAACATCTAATTACCTGAAGGCAGTCCTTAGCACTACAAATGGATCCGTAATAAAAGTTTAAAGCTGTAGGTAGATCACGCCAAAATATTCATTGATTGATTTGAGCGGGGTTTTGGGGTCATGGACACGTGATAATATTTTGTGATTGCGATGTTATGTTGGAAAATTGGTCCACCAGACGCTTGGGCAAGTGCTTTATTTTCGACATGGACGGCAGACGGAGATGTGTAAGGGCTAAATATTCTTGATTGGCTTTCCGTGGAGTGCCCAGATTTGCGAATATTATTTATAGGATAAATAGCTGCCCTGGAGCTCTGTGGCACGTTTGAATAGTTAGTGCTTCCAGATGCCCTTGTATCAGCATACTGATGCTCAGATACAGTCTTGTTTAAACCAGCAATCTCCATGAGACGGTTGATAGCCTAAATATTGATTTACTTCAACAGTACTCCAGAATACCAATTAAAAATGGAAAAACCATGTAAGATATGTAGACAAACTCGGGTTGCATTCGTTTGGGTTATTTTAATTGTTTTTTTAGCAAACTCAGTCTACCAATTAGCTAATACTGAGGGTGGATTATCTACAAAAGATATCATAATCATCCCTCTCACGATTTGCATAATGGCTTTATTAATTAAGCTGTATATGTCAGCACGCAATTCGAAAAAAAAATAGTTTGAAAAACGATTTAATAGAGATCCAGCTCTGGTAAACGAAGTTCAGAATGAGCAATCTCAATTTGAATTTCTCGCGAATTGACCAACTCATCCGATTTGTCAAAAATCTCACACTCAAAAATAAAGTGATCTACCTTGTCGGGAGAGTTACTTGCATTAAACGTATCTTTCATATCGAACCTCAATAAAAATTTAAACTCACTGCAGCAATTTACGTGCCAGTTATCAAACTATATTCACATTGATGATATAGGCAAAGTCTATGTTTGGTCTCATACCCTCGCGCTCCAGATACGCATTCAATCCAACTAAAATTTTATTAGTAATTTCTTCTCGTCCCGAAACAGTCTCTAGTTGTTCACGGGTTGGCTCTAGAATGAGGACGGTGGTCTCAGCTACCAAATCAGGCTCCATTTCGCGCAGGGCCTTAATGAAGAAGTCTGACAATACAGCCGGCTGCTTTGTTGCGACTGCAACTTCCAAACTGAACAAACTATTTTCTCCAAGGACTGAACCTTGGAATACATATTCAATTTTCAAATAGTTATACTTGTCAGGCATCAGACGGAATTTTGATTTTTCCTTCTCTGAGAACGATTCTTGCTCAAACGCGCGGGCTGCCGCTTCGGACAGTGCTTCCTCGGGCTCCCCAGGTTCTGGTGCATCCAAGACTGCTTTTGGGGTATATATTCCAGAATAGTTACTCTGTACAAATGCATGCCCTACTCCAAATAAGACAAGTACTAGTAAAGCTGGTGCTATTATCTGTGCTAAAAACATATGAGCCTCCGAGTGACTGGAGAGCAAATTTCATACCATTTTGCTAAAAAAAATTTATTCTTCAATAATTTCTACTGTCACGCCAAGACGATCTTCTTCCTTAAGTATATCTGGCGAAGATGATAACTTAGTCAGTCCATCCATATCAGTGATGGTAAATGAAATTTTTGCCATAACCTCTGAAACTTTTTCAATTTGTTCATCTTTAATAAATTTATGGCGCTCTGTTTCGTAAGAATTATAAAAAGTGGTCCATTCTTCGAATGTCCCACGGGCAATTTTAACATTTGCTACTACGTTCATGATCAATTCCTTCATCAGCCCCTCTACAGATTATCATATACCTGACATTTTGCAATATTTCTTGGTTTGAAAGAAGAGACACGTTTATCTAAAAATATGTAACGATAATATTGGTATAGTTATTGCTATAACCTACTTATAAAACAATTGAGATGATGAAGCCACACCATGGATTTTAAAAAAATAACGCGAGCTAAACGCTTTAGGCCAGCTTTCACTTTTTTGTTAATGGGCCTTATCTGTCCAAATCTGGGAAACTCTAGCGAAACATGCATCGAAACCAGCCAAGTAGCTTGCGAGAACGTTCCAATACTTTCAAAGGAAGTAAAAACCGAACAGGAGCACGCAAAAGCTAATGGAAACATGGATGCGCTTTTTTATTCAGGTAGTATTCTCAGTAATCAATTGCCACTATCAACTTCTGTGGACATTATAATAGATCCAAGCACTGAACCTGTGAAAACAGATGTTATTCCAGCAAACTACCAATCAGGGAGTGGATTAATTCAAGAGGCCGCTTATGGTTTAGATCTGTTAACTTTACGAAAAAAGTTCTATAACACTAGCCATGATGATCGCCGGACAACTCAAAAATGTTTGAGGAGATACGGATATAATGGAAAAATTGACGGTATTTGGGGAGATAAGACCTATTTCGCGCTAATATCTTATCAAGAACCTGATATTGATTTAACAGATAATAGTGTTTTTGACGGTATCAAAAATATTGTGGCTAATTTGAGAAATTGTGATGAAGTGCTCAACCAGATCATAAAGTAATCGATCTAAACATTAAAAATAGACTAAAACCTTACCATCAGGCAAATTATAGTGACGGAGGAAATCATGTCTGAAGAGAATACGGAAAAAGAAGAAAAAAAAGAAGAAAAAAAGATAGATATTGGTGTTCTCAAGCTCAAGCCAAGCGAAAATACCTATATCATAAGTTCAAAAGAACGAATGTTTGATGTGATAAAGGCGTTTGTTGAAAATTCACAAGGGTCCATAGCGTTAAATGACTTTGGACAGATATTTAAAACTGTTACGGTTTGGGTGAAATTTAGGCCTCGAAAGCTTGGGTCATACGTAGAGATCATTAAAGAACGCTCAACTGAAACTACAATTGATGTTAGGTACAGTGGGGATGAATACATTCCACACATCAAAGAAGTGCTGCGCGATCACAAAATAAAAGTTAAATCAATGTCAAATAACGTTATGGTTTGTCAGTTGCCAAGACCGAGTGATCAAGACATTGATACAGCAATTCAAAAAGTAAGAGTTATTTCAAATACCGCACGATCTTCTTTAGCGCAGGTTAAGGCCTCATCAATTCAAAGGCTACAGGCGGCAATTAAGAATGAGTACTTAGAAGCTAAAGATGTAAAGTTTGCCTTGCAGAGCATTGAAAAGATTGAACAGCAAATGGCGGGAATGCTCACTTATTTCCGCGTTGAATGTGAAAAAATGCTTGCTGGACGTAAGTTTGCTTTTGATTCAGTCGAAACCAAGGACATGTACACCGCGATATATAAAAGAATACAAAAAAAATTCTACATTGAAGTATGAAAAATTCTACTATGCCTAAAATTTTATTCTTTTACGTAAGTACATTTTTTTATTTGGCATCACCATTAAATTTAAACGCTGCCGAACATAAAAAAATAACCCATATCGACGAAATAGCATTTTATTGCGAACCAGCCGTCTACAAAAACTTCTTTTGCACCAACTCACCGTTTGATGAAGCAGTCTTGATTTTATACTTGCATAAACTCGAGCGTAAAAAAGTTTATGGAACCGTCAAGGCCTTTCGAATTATGCCTTCAATACATAATTTAACGCAAAAAACTATCAGATCCGCAGTTATTCGGGTCTCGTTCATTGGGGATCAAGACAACTCGAAAGACCTGATTATTAACAAAAAAATAATTCATAAGGAACTTTCCGATACAGAAGAATCCTTCCTTATTAGAAGTGATGTACCTGTTCAGGAGTTATTTTATAAAGCGTTAGATGACGTTACCAACCACTTAAATTATAGCACAATTGTGTTAGATCTTTTGGAGGTAAACTTCCAAGACTGAATAAGTTAAAGACTTGGTACATTAATTGCCTATCTCTATTATGTCTCAACTCTACAAGATATCACGTCGAACATTTCTAGGACTTTGCTTGGTGCCATCCACTCTTTCGGCATCGCCTCTTGTTAAACTGCAGGGTGGGCATGGGCTATTTTCATCACCTACCGCAATTCCACAAAAAGATAACCATCAAAACAAATTTGGTCTTTTTCATGATCCAGAACCAGAATTAGATCCGACATATTCTTGGAAAAACTTAGTACGTAAACCTGCGAAAATTAATCATACACAAAACCTTGCCCTTTTGAACTTAAATACGAAAGAAACATTACGTTTAAAATTAAAAGCAGGGCAAAAACTATCACTGTATGCACAGAAAAAAATAAACTATCTATTGCGTGATTGGAGGATGAACCAAGTTAAGGATCTTGATGAAAATATTCTCTGTGATTTTTTTAATGTCTGTGGCCAATTTGCAGATGCACAAAGTTTTCTTCAGGTTAATATTCACTCAGGATTTCGTTCGCAAAAAACAAATAATTACCTGCGGGCACGAAGTAACAGGGTCGCAAAAAATTCTTTGCATATACTTGGTAAAGCAATCGACTTTTCAATACCTAGTAAATCACCAACCCAAATTGCAAAGGTGGCACGAGTTATTACTAACGGGGGAGTTGGCCATTACTCTAGCTTTGTACATCTGGATAGTGGGCCCAAAAGAGATTGGCGCAGTTAGACTGTTTGCTTTCGATTCTGACAAACTATAAAGACAGGCTTATGTTCCTGCCGCGAGGCTCTCGATATGATTAACAGAAAATGTTAGTGTTAGGAAAGTTTTTATGAAAATCTGGTCAAACCATTATTTATTATTAAGTTTCTTGGCAGCTTTACCACTGCTTGCACTATCAAGCTCGGCGCAGGCGCAGGCGGAACCAGTCCCATGCAGTGTAAGCCTTGAGTTTGATAGCGATACCAAAGGGTCGATAGCCAACTATGTGATATCGTTACAGGTAAAAAATACTACAGGTCGCACTGTAACAGGAACATCAATAATCTACCAAGACACTGACCAAAAATATTTAGGGAATACGCTTCTTAAATGCCACGGTTCAGGTCCTGCGATCAAACCAGGAAGCTATGGTGAGTGCCGGTCTACCCTACAAAAAGTTGATGGTGAGTTTATTGACGCTTTTGGAACAGAAAAGTGGACTGAGATAGTAAATGCGCAGCTAAAGACCATGACTGACATAGCGTTCTGCGAAATTCTTGGGTTTAGTTATTAAATGTATTGTTAATTGACTTGAAGGTATCCTTTAAACTGCTGTCATTTTCACAAGCTAGGTTCATTCTAACTTTCTTCTTAGCAGGTTGTGGTGCGAAATCTACGGATACAGAAGAAAATTTCTTATTGAGCTGCACCTGAAGCATATTTCCTTCTACTGTTTTAATATTAGTTCTACGGAATTTAAATGGCACCGATTTATTTGTAACCAAATCAACGACAACATATGCTTCAGTCATAAGGCCACAGGTTGTAGTTAGCTCTACCTCAGCGACGATTGGATCCGCTTTACCAGGACGAAATTGTTTAAATGATATATTTGATAGGTAACCATTTATATCGCTATGAAACTTATAAGTTAAAAAGTTAGTTAAAATTAAAATAACAATAAAAATAAATTTCATTTTTTATGCCTAACACAAACAGTAATTAATGTTTATTTTATCGATTTGTTATCGATACAATGTCACACTTTAATGAGTATCATTCAAATCAAATATGCCCTCGTCACAAAACCGAGTAGGATAAACGCCGATGACTTCTAGAGATAAAAATTTCGATAGACTTTCAAAGGCGGCTTACGAAAATCAATTTCTACAACACGGAGCAATGCCTGAAGGTGTGCATTGGGTTGGTAGTGAACGACAAAACCTTAGGTTCCAGCTTTTACTAAAAACAATTCTTGATCATAGTAATATAAGAGAAAAATCAATCGCTGATGTGGGCTGCGGATATGGTGCACTAGCCGAGTATATCAAATATAATATTGATACCAAACAGCTTAAATATTTTGGATATGATATCTCTGACCAACTAATCAGCCACTGTAGTAAAAATATTGATTATAAATGGGCAGATTTCAAAGTTCGGAAATCTCCACATAAGAAAGTTGACTATTGTGTTATGTCGGGCACCTATAACTTAGCTATGACAAGTAATGTGCAGCAATGGGAAGACTATGTTTTTGGGTGCTTAGATCATTGCTGGAAACAAACCCGTAAATTGATGATATTCAATCTACAAATTTCAAAATTTTCTTTTATTTCAAAAGGCAGTATCTTTTACGCAAGTGAAAGAAAAACTCTAAGTAAATGTATTTCGATGTTTGGACCAACGGAGATAGTTCAACATTCACTTTTATCCAAAGACGCCATGTTTATAGTAAAAAAAGTTTGATTTTATAACTTCCAGGGCAGGTTTTTGGTATCATAAAAATTTTAGAATAGTTCAGTTAAAAAGAACTGCAAAATAGCTG
>Ga0209425_10001843_pt1 | contig 24434 bp, 22 predicted proteins | sample COG_05_FD_184749 | JGI IMG/M metagenome (GOLD analysis project Ga0209425, IMG submission 184749) | Pelagic Microbial community sample from North Sea - COGITO 998_met_05 (SPAdes) (version 2) | ecosystem: Environmental > Aquatic > Marine > Neritic zone/Coastal water | place: Helgoland, sampling...
CAAAATACAAAACATGATTTGGTAATTTCTCTTGGTGGCGGAAGTGTATTAGATTTAGCAAAAATATACTGTATGGCTAGTGACGCTAATCAGAAGATATCTTCGGTGCATGAGTTAAATCAAATTTATTCTTCAAAAATATTCAATATTGCCATACCAACAACGGCAGGAACAGGTGCTGAAAGTACTTGCTTTTCCACGATTTGGAATAAAGAAACCAAAAATAAAGAATCTTTTGAAAATATAATAATGCTTCCAGAAGTTGTTTATCTTGTTCCAAGTTTTATAAATTCTTTACCTGATCATATTTTAATCCCGACGATGCTTGATTGTATTTCTCATTGTCTTGATAGTTTATGGAGCAAGAATAAAACAAATGAATCACTATCTCTTTGTAAGAAATCTTTATCTCATTTAATTGAATCATTTGAGCTAAATCTTAATGGGACATATTCAGTAATATCAAGAAATAAATTATTAGAAGCTTCAAATCTTGCAGGTCAGGCTATAAATATTACTAGGACTTCTCTTTCTCATGCAATATCTTATCCGTTGACAAACAAATTTAACTTACCCCACGGTCTTGCGTGTGCTTTCACCTTAAATTCAATAAATAATTATTTCGAAAAAGAAATATTTATTGAAGCCTTAGAAGTTGAAGTTAAAGCAATACTAAATATAGTTAATAATTTTGGTCTCCAGGAAATTTATAAATCATACTTTACAGATTTTAGCCTTGAACAAATAATTAATGAAGTATTTATGAACAGTAGACTTGATAACTTTATAGTTACTCCCACAAAAGGGGATATTGAAAGTATAATAAAATCATCTCTGAAGAAATTTATATAAGAATAGGTAACAAATTATGAAAAAATTTGATGACCTTAAGCTGGATAACAAAAAACCAATCGATGATGCAACACTAAATAATGCATTTGATTATGTTATTCAAATAATAAAAGATGTTGAATATTCAATATTTTTTGGAACACTTCTGGGGATTATAAGAGATAATTCTTTATTAAAAAATGATGATGATATTGATTTTTTAGTAGATTACAAAAATAAGCAGAAGATAATAACTCTACTTCTAAAATCTGATCTTAAATTAGATTTAAATAAGCCTGTGAATTCAGGTGAATATTTTATCCAAGCTGAATTTAACAATAAGGATAAGGTGTGCTTAATAGATTTTTATTTTTACGAATTAACACCTAAGCAAAAAGTGTTACTTAAGTCTATAGGTGGTCCATACCAAGAAGATAAAAAGCAATGGATGTATATGACCAAAAATACCATCCTTCCTTTTACTGATTCGCTTTTCAATAATATGAAAATAAAAATCCCGAACGAACCTACTAAAGTATTGAGGTATCTTTATGGAAGAAAGTGGAATAAAAGAATAGAAAAGAAAGATTATTTACTTTATTTTTTTATGAACAAGCCAAGGATAATTAAATCAAAAATTATTGCAGAATTTCTAAAGTTCCTTAGTCATAAAAAAATTAAAAAATTAATTAAGGCTTATTACTATATTTTGCCAATTACAATAAGAAAAAGTATTAAAAAATTCTACAGTTTGTTAGGTCAGTCCTAAGGCTTCTGAAAGCATGAATCAAAATATATAAAGGATGGAATTGTTATCACAATTTAAAATTTTTATTAGAGATATAATGTACGTCTCAAAATTGACAGGTACCAAAAATAAAAAAGGAAGAGTACTTCTTTCTGTAATATTGTTGTTTGCATCATTTGGAAGTGATTTAATTATCATTGTTACGATTGCCTCACTTTTTCAAGATGATATTTCAAACAATAATTTTGTGGTTAACTTTTTTGTCGATAATCTATTTTTACTACCTGCAGTAGTTGTATCTAGATTTTTGTTTTCATATCTTGATATTCTCAACTCTTATAAGCTTAAATTTCAGATTGAAGAAAATCTGAGAGTCTATTTACTTGAAGAAATATTCGATAAAACCAACTATTCCATGGGAGATGCTTTTCATTTCCTAAACTCATTTGCACTATCCGTCGGAGCTTTTTATCACAGCCTTACCGGATTGATCGCGAGCCTTATACAGTTATTTTTGTATTCTGGATATTTGATATATTCTGACACACAATCCTTGATAGTAATTGTTGGCGGAGCAGCGATATTGTATTTACCAACTAAATTTTTTACAAAACGTGGAAGAACATATACTCATGTTGATTGGGAAGCTGCCCGTGAGTATAATTCTCAATTACAAAAAATACTAGAAAATATATTTTTAATAAAGTTACTAAAAAAAGTAAATGATGAAATAGCAAATTTCAGGTCAGTGTTAAAAATCTACTATCGAGCACATTTAGACTCCCAAAAAGTAGGAACTTTAACTACAAGTTTTCCACAATTTGCTACTTTACTACTCTTATCTATTCTCTTAGCTTTTTTTAATTTTGCTAAAATATTAACTCTTGATTTTATTGGAGTTTTGATAAGGCTTTTCCAAGAATTCAGTAAGGTTAACAAGAACATAATGCTTGTCAGTAATAATCATGTAGTTATAAAAAAACTTTATGAGATAACTGAAAATAGTACGAATGACTTTAAGGGAAATTTTTCTGTTAATACTAAAAATGAGTCAGCCATAAGTATTAAAAACCTAAGTTTCAAATATTACAATGCTGAAAATTATATATTCGAGGATTTAAGTTTAGAGATTAAAAAAAATACACACAATGTTATAACTGGCCCCAATGGTTCTGGTAAAAGTACTCTTCTGGGTTTATGTTCAGGTCTTATTTACCCTGAAGATGGCACAGTGAGCAGTTTTTCCAGCAAGTTTGGATATGTAGGGGTAACCCCATTAATTATCGCGGGCTCTCTCAAAGATAACTTACTATATGGAAATACCAAAAACATATCGGATGATGTGTTAAACAAGTATCTTGAAAATTTTGGATTATTTAATGAAAAAAACAATATGGATTTAGAAAAGCATATTTCAAATAAAACATTATCTTCAGGTCAATTACAAAAAATATCATTCATTAGATCCCTACTCGGTGATGTTGAAATTTTATTGTTGGATGAATCTACATCAAATCTAGATATGAATTCTAAAAACTTAATATTTGATATCTTATCCAAATCGAGCCTTACTATTTTAAATGCTACTCACAATGCTGATGATTTTAGAACTGTTGATAATCATATAAAAATTAAGATTAAAGACGATAAGAGATTAATTGAGTAATTAAACTTCAGATTAGGACATCTTAAATAATTTAGTTAATTAAAGCAGATGAGAGATATTAAATTAATGAATAACATAGCACCTCCCTGTATTTTATTGTATTTTTTTATCTCTGAGAGGGTATAGGCAAAATTGTGATGAAGATTTGCAAATCTAATTCTGACTTAAAAGAGATAGTCTCTTTAGGATATAAAATATTTAGAAGTACCACAAAAGTAAAAAAATGAAAAATGTATTAATACTAGTTGTATCATCCAAAACCTATCCATCTTATTTGAATCAAATTTTTCAAAAAGCTTCGTGGGTTCGACAGTCAAAGTATCCAGTTTTATTCTATTTTGGAGGTTCCCACAAGTCACACGTTGAAAAAAATAATTTATACTTAAAATCATCAACGAAATTTGTAGATATGGGTAGGAGAACTCTAGAGGCTTTTGAGTATGTAAATCAAAACTATGACTTTGATTATATACTAAGAACTAATAATTCATCCTACATAGATTCAATTGCATTAGAAAAATTAGTTGAATCCCTTAGTTCAGAAAATTTTTGTGGAGGTCATATTGGTGAGCAAGATAAATCAAAATTTATCTCTGGTGCAGCGTATATGATTGATAAAAGTATCTTAAATCTTATTTTGGAAAACAAAGATAAATGGGACCATTCTCTTATTGATGACATAGCGATATCAAGATTATTAGAGGATCAAAATGTAACATTCACTAACTTTGAAAGAAATGATGTTATCTCCTACCCTCGACCATCAGACTTAAGATATGACATTTTCCACACAAGACTAAGACTAGATAAATTTAAACTTCCGAGAGCATTCGAAGGGTTGTTGATGTTAAAAGTATCTAAAAATTATAAAAAGTTTAGAAAAAAAAACGAGGTAATCGATACATTTTTAGATCAAGTATTGTTCTTAATTTTTAGAGTTATTAAATATTTCTACTTTAAATTAAGATGATTAAAAAATTGAGTTAAATTCAGAAAAATTTATTCCAGACTTATCTTTTTCGGAAATGATGGAGTTTTCTACAGACCAATCAAAATCAATTGAAAAAGGATTTATTGTAAAGTCATGTTCCTTTGAAAATTTTTTTGATTGTAAATACACAACTGTAGATGTATCTTTTAAAGCCAGATAACCATGTCCAAAACCTTCTGGAATAAATAATGAATAGTTATCCTCTTGTTTTAAATTCATGCTTCCAACTCTTCCAAAAGATTTTGATTCTGACCTTAAGTCAATAAATACGTCTATAATTTCTCCACTAATACATTTTATAAATTTATTAACACCAAAAGGGGGAACTTGAAAGTGCATTCCTCTTATAACATTTTTCCTGGAGGTCGAACAAATAACCTCATTAACTTCACCCATAAGTCGTATTAAGTCATCACCAAAGATAGTTTTTTTTAAAAAACCTCTATCATCTTCAAAAAAAACACCTTCTGAAACTTTTATATCATCAAATTCTTCTGAAAAAGGACGAATTATCAAGCCATCACCTCATTAGTTGCAGTTATTAAAGATTTCTCATGTGGTGTGAGTTTGATGTTCTTCAAATCAATCTCAGGATAGCCACTAATATAATCATTTTCCTGATAATCTAACAAACTAGGTTCTACAGATTTATTAAATATATAATTTTCAATGAATCTGTATATTGACTCTACACGAATCATTTTTTTGTCAATAAAACAACTTTCTCCGATAGTATCGCTTTCTAGTGAATAATTAATTCGTTTAACAACATCATCGATAAATAATAGATTCATGAAAGCCTCAGGATTTTTTATGGGATTACTGTAGTTATTTTTGAAAGATTTGAAAATAGCTGGCATAACTTTTGATCTTTTATCGTTGCTTCCAAAATTATTATCAATATAAATTTCTTCAAAGAGTATAGATCGGTCTTTTGTGTATCTACTCAAATACTCCGAAAACAAATTCTTTGTAACAGAATAGTATGAACTTCTAGCATCTTCATCTTTATAAAAACCAAACATTGAGTTTGTATAAATGATTTTCTTAAGATTTAGGTGCTCTATTTTTTTTAGGACTCCTTGGCCATAGTCTAAATTTGCATCCTTTATCTCATTATTAGTATTTAGATCTACTGAAAAAAGTGTAGCTAAGTGAATCAAGGTAAATTCACTGTATTGACTATCTTGAGCATCTATCAATTCAGCATCTCTTGAATAGAGTTTCAACTGATTAGAGTTTGAAACGTCAGTTCTTTTTATTGTAAGTAAATTTAAATTTTTATTTTGTTCAAATAAATTTTTGCCTAAAAAACCATTTGCACCAGTAACAATTATTCCTTCATTGTGCATAAATATATTTTAAACATTAAAATTAAAATAGTTTGAGTAATATAAAACAAGTAGTAATTCTTGCCGGAGGCAAAGGAACTCGGATGAGAGTTTTAACCGAATCTCTTCCCAAGCCAATGGTAAATATTGGATCTGAACCTGTTATTCAACATTTAATGAATATTTTTTCATTTTATTCTAATTTTGAATTCATAATTTGTTCAGGATATAAAAGTGAAATAATAGAGAGATATTTTAAAGGGGTCAAGAATGTAAAAGTAGTTTTTACTGGGGAAGATACAAATACTGGAGGAAGACTTTACAATATTCGAGATCTACTAGAACCAAATTTCCTTTTTACTTATGGTGATGGTCTTGCAAACGTAAATATTAATAATTTAATTGATTTTCATTTTTCTCAAAATTCTATAGGGACATTAACTGTTTCAAACCCAACATCTAGATTTGGATTAGTTGAGTTTGATGAAAAATATTTTGTCAACAAATTTATTGAAAAACCAAAGTTAGAGGGATTTGTTAACATTGGATATATGGTTTTCAATATTAAAATCTTGGATTATTTGAACAATAATTCAACAATTGAAGAAGAGCCTTTGACTCGTTTATCTGAGGATGGTGAACTTAAGGCTTTTATTCACAAAGGATATTTTGAACCGATGGATACATACAGAGAGTATGTAAAGATGAATGATTTGTGGGAAAAGGGTTCAGCGCCTTGGGCTAATCTTAAAATTTAACCTTAAACATAAATTCTTTAATTGTTAGAGTGAAAATATAGGACCAGAACTATTAGAAAAAACTTTAAACTATTTGAAGAAAATCAATTAGATGAAAGTTTATATTGGACTATAAGTAACGACTACTAGAAACTAAGTAGTATTACCCATAATTAGTCTTTTATTAATGTGTAAATATAATCTGAAACTTTTTTTGATCCAAAATATGAAAAGTGTGAATGATCATTAAAAAAGTAATAATCTTTATCCTGAAAAATACAAAGATCATTACAAAAAAGAGAGTCGATATTTACTGTTGTAATATTGTTATTTTCGCCAGTCTTATTAAACAACTTTTTTAATTGGGTGTTTTGGTTTTTCATAAAGGTGTATTCTGTTTTGAACATTTTTTTATTAAACCGTTCATATAACTTTATGTTAGTACCAGGGTAAGGTACAGAGTTAATCAAAAAAATCGTATTACTTTTATCAAACTGTTCAATAGTATTTGTAAAATCATCTTCAAATTTTTCATCATATACAAATTTTTCGTAATTACCTCCTAAAATAATTGTGGAATTTTTAATCTGTGTTAATAATTCAAATCTTTCAGAATTATTTTTGAAATCACAATAATTAAATAATATTGGGCACGATCCTTTTGTTGAGTCTATAAAAGTGTAAGTTTCGTAGTTACTGTTTTCTACAAATCCAGCTACAAGAGACCCGATTATGGAGTCTCCTACAAAATAAATTCTTTTTTCATCTTTTAGTTTCTCGTTGTAAATACATAGCTCCTTAATATCTCTACCTAAACACAGAGAATTCTCATTTTTTATAAAATTTGTACCTACTAAAAAATTAAGTTCGGAATTAGATGGGTATTGTCTTAGATTGTTTCTATTTAAAAAATTATACCCTTCAGTGAATATCCCTATTGAAGGAAGCAAGAAAGCCAAAAAAATCATTGGAGCTAGCAGATGTTTTATATTTCTATTATTTGGAGCTAGATGTCTGAATTTATTTTCTATTAACTCGTAATTCAAAAAACTAACTAAAAATATACAAATAAAAGTTAACATAAGCCCAGAAACACTATTTAAATTTAAAAAAGCTTCGCTTCCTGAATATATTTGATATTTTCTTATACTTGCAAAAATAGGTTGATGAAATAGATAAAGAGAATAAGAAATATTACCAAGGTATAAAAAAGTTTTTGTTAATAAATTAATTTTTTTAAAGCTAATCTCTACGTATAAAATTACAACAAAAATTAAAGTAACTAATACTGAAGAAAAAATTCTCCCAGAAGATGATGAAAACCCTGAAAGAAAATATAAAAATCCAATTGAAAATAACGGAATGTATTTTTCTGAGAGAGTCACTCTATAAGATCTTATTTGATTTAAAAGCATACAGATTACTCCAATAGAAAATTGCCAAAATCTAGTAAATGGACTGTAGAATAAAAAATTATCAAAATTTAAAAATACGTTATCAATAAATAAAAAATTATCAAAAAAACTTCGATTAAAAAAAAGTAATGAAAAGCCTGTTATAAAAAGAATTGTTACAATTCTGAAATGAAGACTCTTTTTTGTAAGGGAAATTAAAATAATAGGAAAGAAAAGATAAAACTGTTCTTCAACCGACAAGCTCCATAAGTTAACAATGTAATTTTCTGTATTTTGAGAATTAAAATAACCAACCACTCTTGAGAGATAGATATTAGCGGTAAAAAAAAGTGAGTAAATTAGCCCTTTAGATATCTCATAGATTTCTTTATTATCTTCAATAAAAAATAGTAATATTTGAACAAAAATTGTAAAGCTTAATACAGAGGGGATAATCCTTCTAAATCTTCTTAAATAAAAATTTTTAAAACTAAATTTTTGAGCGTCTATTTCTGAAAAAATTAAATTAGATATGACAAATCCAGATATGACAAAAAAAATATCAACACCTAGGTATCCACCAGGAAAACTTACAGGGCTTAAGTGATAAAGAATAACTGCTAAAACAGAAATTCCTCTGTAAATTTGTATATCATTACGTTTTGTTATTTTTTTTACTACCAAAAGTACCGATCAATAAAAGAAATTTTTATATAATTGTAAAGCTTCTATTTTTAATCATAATCTTATTATTTTAATTAAGAAATACATCAATATAAATTTACTTGTTATTAAAATCGTAATATGGGTTCAGAATTATTAGATAAAGGACTCACATTTTATGAGGTAAAAACTTTAATCCATATTGGTGCACATGAGGCTCAAGAAGTATGGATATATGATCAATATGATATTAAAAAGATATATCTTGTTGAGCCATTACCTAGGTGTATAAAGATTATTAAAGATAAAATATCTACAAAACCAAAGTATAAATTATTTGATTGTGCTCTAGGGTCTAGGGATGAAAAAACTGACATATACATAGCAGATGGTGAAGACTCAGGAAGCTCTTCCCTTCTAGAACCACGAGATTCAAAAATAACGTTTTCTAATAAAATTCAAATCAATGTTAAAAAATTTACATCTTTGGGAATTGATGAGGTTGATGCTGCTGTGATTGACACTCAGGGTTTTGAAATAGAAGTTTTAAAAGGATTTGAAGATAAACTAGCTTCTTTAAAGTTTGCAATTGTTGAATTTGCTAATTATGAGGGTTACAAGAAGCAACCCAAGTATAAAGATTTAAATAGGTTTATGAAAAGTAAAGGTTTTGTTGTTGTCGATCAAATAAAAAGAATAAATCAACCCATTCCTACAATCAATGCTGGAAGTTTTGGAGATGCTCTTTATGTAAATAAGAGTCTTCTTGACATAAGACAAATTTTCCTTGGAAATTTTAATTATTATTATCGAAACAACATAATTTATGACTTACTTTTGTTTTATAAAAAGAAATTAAAAATATTTATAAAAAACATGCTTAAGTTAAGCTAAGTTTTAATTTTTCTGTAATAAATTTATTCCAAAAATCAAAAGAACTAAATTTCTGAAGTTCAACACTTTCAAGAGTTTGACTATAGTTTCCCTCTAGTTTGTCTAAAGTTAAATTTCTTAATTCTCCCCAGTCTTTTAACAAAACCATTGGGATTCCTAAGTTATGTAAATTCCTAGAAAAGTTTGACTCTTTAAGAATAGGAATAACACTTAGTATTAGTGACTCCCAAATTCTGTGAGAGTCCAAGCCATTACCTGCTGGACACAAAGCATATCTATGACTAGCCAGCTCTCTAACATAATCGTTTTGAAAAGAGGCATCAAGTTTGTTAACGAGTGGATTATTTTTAGTAATTTTGTTTAGCTCTGAACGTTCTTTCGGATTAGAAAATGTATTAAAGGCTGATAATATGTATTTATTTTTGCTATTTGCTTGAGTTCTTTTGTAAAGGGATATCCTACCATTATTAAAGTATCTTCTATTTTCAAGTCCTATCGGAAGTGGGTGTATGGATTTTGTAGCAGGAGCATCTAGATTTTGGATAAACCAATTTTTTATATTTTCATCTTTAAGCTTAATAAGTTTATTTGTAACTGATATATCGGAATTGTGAGTAATCAAATTGTAGTTGAAGCTAATTTGTGGATGGATGTTACTAAAATAACTTTCAATAAAGTCAGTTTTTAGAAATACTATATCATTTTCATTTACATTCTTAGGATTTACTAATTTTGTTTCATCATGAATGTGCTTAGATAAATTTCTAAATGTATCACCTGAGATATAGGGTTTGCTGCTATACCTGAAGAAGGAACTATTGTTACTCACCAATATATTTAAAGTTTTTTTTACAATTCTATTTATAAATATCCTAATCTCTACAAGTAGAATTATACACTTTTAGAGTCTTTGATTTCTTGCCTGATATCTTATATTTGTATTAAGTACTCTAAAATATGTAAAAATTAAGGAATTAAAATTGAGGATGAAAAGAGAACTATTTCTTTAAACTAAGATAGTTCTTATATTCAATTTCCGAAAGTTTATCTACGGAGTAAATTGAGTTTATTAAATTCACACCCGAATTTGAAATTTTTTCAAGAGTAGAAGTATCATAATTTTTTATTATTTCAAATTTTTCATAATCAAATTTTTCACTATATAAAAATCCATTTATTTTATCTGTAATAATTTCAAGGTTGTTGGGTATATCTTTGACATATACAATACAACCACCGCTAAGGGCTTCTAAGATTGTCTTTGAATTTCCTTCAAAATTTGAAGTACTCAAGTAGTACTTATAATTTTTATATATACTCAATAATTCATTATTTGAAAAAGTTCCTAAGAAATTAACTTTAGTATTGCATTTTCTTGCTAGTTCTTTTAGATTCTTTTCACTTGATCCACTACCAATTAGATCAATCTCTGTATCGGTATTTGCAAAACCTTCAATCAATTCTTCAAAATTTTTCTGTTTTTCGAGCCTTCCGATTGAAAGTATATTTTCAGATCTTTTATCAAATTTTATGTCAAAATTTCGAGTTGCAACATAGTTTGGGACTTTGATCAATCTAGAAAATCTAGTATTAAACCTTTTTAAAATAAGCTTCATATCAGATTCACTTGTTACGGTATAAATATCAGCAAAAATTAGGGACGTTTGGGTAAGGAGATAGTAAAGAGTCTTTTTAAAAATGCTTTTATTATCTCGAATAGCAAATTCAAATGCATCATATCCGGTTCTAACTATCAAGTTAGCCTTTAGGCGAAACTTTGATATTATTCCAATCCATGAGCCCATTAATTGATTTGTTTTTATAACAGATATATCTTGGCAATAACTATTTATTTTCAGTGCAAAATAAATAGATTTACAAATATTTATTACTAAGTACTTAGATTTTTTTAGATATTTAAATATTGGAATAATACTAAATTTAAAACCAGGAATGGATATATTTTCATCATTATGGTCACCAAAAGTTACAAATGTAAAGTTAAGATTATATTTGTCCTGTAGCTTTCTGTAAATTTCAAGTTCTCTATCTATCAAGCCACTTTTCTTCCAATTCACAAAGGACATTTTGTATGTAAGTATGATTAAAATATTCATATTTATAAAAATAGGTTAGCTAACAATAAATTTTTTTTATCCTTCTCTAAATAAATTATCGTATAGGCTATTTATTAATGAAATTATTGATAGTTCATACAAAGTACAAACATGAGGGTGGCGAAGACATTGCTGTTGATAACGAGTTTAATTTTTTTAATAATACTATAGAAACGGATATTATTTATTTTCAAAATGAAAAAATTACAACATCTAACTACATTTCTTTTTTACAAAATAAAAATAAAAATTCTATTAAACAAATTATGAATAAAGTAGAGGAGTTTAAACCTGATGTAGTATATATACACAATACATGGTTTGAAGCTTCCCTTGGGATAATAGACTATCTGTTGACCCAGGATGTAGAGATTTTAATTAAGTTGCATAATTTTAGGTATGACTGTATAAATGCAATTCATTATCGAGATGAGCAGGCATGTCATGAGTGCTCAAGCAATAGGTTAAGTGGGATTAAGAATAAATGCTACGATAACTCTTATTTGAAGTCGTCTCTTGTAACTAATTATTCTAAAAAATATAGAAGTTTTTTTAACAAAAAAATTAAGTTAATTGTACTTTCTGATTTTCATAAAAAATATTTATCGTCTTTAGGCTTTGAAGATAATGTATTTATATTTCCAAATCCTATTTCATTAGAGGACTATGCAAATACAACTTATAATTCTGAAAGTGATTATGGAATTTATGCTGGTCGTGTATCTGAAGAAAAAGGAATAAAAGAACTTGTAGAGACTTGGAATATCTCAAATATGGGAAGTATGAAATTATTAATTATTGGAGATGGCCCATCTTTAGGTTATTTTCAAAAGCAAAATTATAAAAATATTAGTTTTTTAGGAAGAAAGACCAACCAAGAGACACTAGAAACTATATCAAATGCCAGGTTTACAATATCAGCCACAAGAGTTTATGAAGGGCAACCAACATTACTAACAGAATCAAGTAAATTAAAGATCCCCACAATTTTTCCAGTATACGGAGGAATAAGTTCTTTTTTGCCTAATACTTCCAAATTACAATTCGAGCAATTTAACTATGAAGATTTAAGACGTAAAATTGAATCAACCTTAGATAAAGAATTAATGCTTAAAGAATCTAAAGAAAATTTTAATTTCTATAAAAAGATGTTTAATGAAAAAGATTTACTTCAAAAATTTAAAAAAATTGTAGATTTTTAAAGCAAATCACATAAGAAAAAAATCTTTAGCTAGTCTGTATTCAATTAATCTATTTTTATGTGAGTAGTATTTATAAAAAAAGGGTTTAAATTGTCCTATTTCAGATAATTCTGTATGACCTGGATGAAAAGCGATTTCATGGCTTGCTTCATTCCCTTTAATCAATAAATAATTAGTTTTTAAAATCTTTTCATTATAGAAACCCGAATACAGCATTCCAGAATAATTTGGTGAGTAGAGTTTATTTTTAAGTCTAAACCTTACTAAAAACTTGAGAAGAAGAAATGCACTCAAGTTTCTTAGAAAATTAATATTTAAGGTCGATTTAAGACTTACAAAGAAAAACTTTTCATCGGGTAATCTAATTTCTTTAATTCCAACCTCAATAGAAGTCAAATAATCATATATCCATGGGATTGCCTGAATGTGCTGATGGCCATCTATCATTAGAGATTTTGTGCCAAAGTATTTTATATACTCTTCTAGTTGATTATCAATTTCTTTTTTTACCACTTTACGGTTTTTCTCACGTAGGAATAATAATTTAATGAATGTCATGTTCATTAATAATTCGTTACCTCCTCTTTTACTAGGTGGAAAGTCTGTTAAATTTATGTGTAGCTTTGTTTTTATATTTCTCTTAGCAAGTTGTTTGTAGACACTTGAATCAGCTCCCATTATTACCGAAACACTATTAATTATGCCATTATCAATACATTCAATTATTTTCTGAGATATTATCTCAGATCTTCCGTAGTCATCAGCATTTATATATATATTATTTAACATATTATTTATTACTTTAGGCTTTCAATTTCTCTTGTAGTCTAACTTTGCAATAGCTTAAACTAATTGATTTAAAAATTCTTAAATAAAAGATGTTTTTAATATTAATATCAAGCTTATTGATGAAAATTTTTGCAATAGACTTTTATATTCAGTGCAACTCAATTTTATATTTAAAATCAATAGTTAAATATAAATTAAAAAGTAGAGATAGATGACTTTTAAGGACTTACCTTTGGTGTCATTCATAATGAGTGTTCATAATTCCAGCAATACTGTTAGAAAATCAATAGATAGCATGTTGGCACAAAAATATAAGAATATTGAAATATTAATTATGGACGACGGGTCATCAGATAATACTTATGAGATTATAAAGTCATATGAAGTGAATTCTAAAATAGTAAAAATATTTAAAAATAGTAAAAATATAGGATTAACTAAGTCACTGAATAAACTAATTAACTTAAGTACGGGTAAATTTATTGCACGACAAGATTCAGATGATTTAAGTGACGTAAGCAGAATAGAAAAGCAATTGAATGCTATTAAGGAATATAATTTAGACTTTTGTTCATCAAGAGCTATAAATATTTCAACTAATGAAATTACTCCAAGATATTCAAACCATCTTCCTAAGAAGATGTTAATTAAATACAAAAACCCATTTATACATGGGACACTACTCATCAAAAAGGATGTAATTCAAGAAATTGGAAATTATGATGAAAGGTTTTATTATTCACAAGATTATAAGTTAATGAAAGACTTACTAGAAAAGGGATATAGATATAAGGTTTTAAATGAAGCATTATATTTTCTTAACACTAAAAATAATATTTCAAATATTTTTAAAGAAGAGCAGGAATATTATGCAAATTGTGTAAAGTCTGGTATTTCTCCAGACCATGAATATTTAGAAAAAATATGAAAATTTTTACTAATAAAATCAAGGAAAACTGGGTTGTAGATAAGTTCATTTTAGAATGGGAAGAACACAATACTGGTTACATTACGGATAAAATCAAAAAGAGTGACATAATATGGATAATTGCCCCTTGGACTTGGAATAAAACTAAAAAAAAATATTTAGATAGTAAAAAAGTACTTTGTACAATACACCACATAGATTTTGAGAAGTTTAATTCGATAGAAGAAAAAAATTTTTACGAAAGAGATGGATTTGTAAATGAATACCATGTTATTTCCGAGATAACTAAAAATCAATTATCTAAACTTACAGATAAAAAAATATCTGTTGCACCATTTTGGATAGATGAAAGTACTTTTTTTAATATTAAGAATAAAGAGCAACTCAGAAAAAAATATGAAATACCAGAAGAAGCATTCATTATTGGCTCATTCCAAAGAGATACTGAGGGGTTCGACCTTAAAACTCCTAAGCTATCAAAAGGGCCCGATATTTTTTTCGAAATAGTAAAAGAAAAATTAAGAGAAAATAATAATACAAAGGTACTTCTTGCTGGGACCCGGCGACAATATTTAATAAACCTATTTAAAGAAAACAATATCCCGTATTACTATTTTGAAATGGCATCGTACAAAGAGTTGAATGAACTTTACAACCTCTTAGATCTCTATATTGTTTCATCAAGAGTCGAAGGAGGACCAAGATCTATTTTTGAGTCAGCGGTAACAAAAACACCTATAATTTCAACAAATGTAGGTTATGCAAGTGAAATATTAAGCCCTAACTCAATATTTAAAATTAACGAACATCAAAAAGCATACCCAGATGTAAATTACGCTTTCGAGAAAGTTCAAAATATAAAAATCCCCAATGGTTTTTTACCTTTCATAGATATATTTAAGGACTTATATGAAAGTTAGTATAGGTACAAACATTAAAGAGGGCCCTTGGGGTGGGGGAAACTTATTTGCAATTAATATAAAAAAATATTTAGAGACTAAAGGTCATAAAGTAGTCACAGATCTAAATGACAGTGATATTGATATAATCTTACTAACAGAACCCAGGAGAACCTCGGAGTCATCAGCTTATACACATATAGATGTTGAAAATTATTTAAATTACATCAACGGCAAGACGCTGGTTGTCCATAGGGTAAATGAATGTGATGAGCGCAAAAATACAAATTACGTAAATAAGTATTTAATTGAGGCAAATAAAGTTGCTGATTATACAGTTTTTGTTAGTACTTGGCTCAGAGATATTTATGAAGAACAAGGAATAAACAAAAAACAAAATCATGTAATTCTTGCTGGTGCTGATAGGGCTATATTTAATGAGAAAGGTAGGGCATTGTGGAATCAGGAAGAAAAGCTAAAAATTGTGACTCACCACTGGGGGGCTAATTGGAATAAAGGTTTTGATATATATTCAAAATTAGACAATTTATTGGAAGAAAGCTTTTATAAAAATTATTTTGAGTTTACTTATATCGGAAATTTGCCAAAAAACTTTAGTTTTAAAAATACAAAAGTAATAAAACCCTTATCAGGAAGTAATCTAGCTAAAGAAATTAAAAAAAATCATGTGTACTTAACTGCATCTTTGAACGAACCCTCAGGGAACCACCACATAGAGGGTGCACAGTGTGGCTTACCTGTTTTGTATATAAATAGCGGAGGTATCCCCGAATATTGTCACGGATTTGGACTTGAATTTAACAAAGATAATTTTTCTGAAATTTTAGAAGAGATGAGAACTAACTATGACAAACACTTAAAACATATGGAAAAATATCCTTTTAATTCTCAAAATATGTGCAAAGCATTTGAAAGAATGTTTAATGATATGCTTGAAAAAAGGGATAATATACTTAGTAAAAGAAATTTAATCAATAAGCAAAATACTATAGCTAGGAGAATATATTTAGCTAGAAGGAAATTAAAATTAACAAAGAGTAAATAAGATGCAAACAATTATTAAATCACTTTCAGTCAAGAAAATCTTTACATATTTAGTATTCGCTTTTATTTTTTGTACAGCTTTATTTACAAGATCATTTATTGGTCTATCTATTCTAGGATTTCGAATAGGTGAGCTTTTGGTTGGAGTCGGCTTAACGACTGCTTTATACTTTTTATTTTTTGGAAAACCAGAAGCAATATTTAGGTTGAAAGAATCTAAAATTACGATTTTGTATAAGGCAATAATTATCTTATTTCTTATTAGAAGTTTTTCAGATTTTAGAAATATTGATCTATATTTATTTAAATCAAGCTCTACAATCTGGACAATATCATTTATATTTATTGGTCTTTTTGTCTCATCAATTTCCGATAATGACATTTTAATTAAATTAGGTTTCTCTCTATTACCTTTTACTGTTTATATTTTTCAAACGGGAAACTTCCCAAATTTTATTATTGATTTTTTTATTGAATATTCTGACAAGTTTCAATTTATGAAAGCTGCAGATATGGTACTAATAATAATTATTTCAACTTTATTCCTTTTTTTATATACCGAAAACAAAGTATTTGCAATTTATTTTGCTAACTTAACCTCTTTTTTATTCTTACCCTTAATTGCTATAAATAGTAGGGGTGCTGTACTGGGTCTATTTTTGTTTGTTATATTTTATAATTTTTTCGAAAAAAAACTTCTTAAAGATATGTCGTGGAAAGTAATATTGTTTGTTTTATTGAACGTTGTAGTATTTTCATATTCTTCGCTTAGGGTAAGTAATATTGGTGCTGATCGAAGCTCTCCTGAGTCTGTTGGGATATCTGATTTACCGAAAGTTGTATCCGATATCGCAGATGAAAAAAGTACCCAAGATGTTTTTTTATCTCTTTATTTTAGTGAAGGAAGAATATTTTCAACGGATCCAACGACAAATTGGAGATTAGATATTTGGCAAGATGTTATTAGCGACCTGAATAATAAAAATTTAATGATATACGGATATGGTTATGAGTCAATAATACCGGTTATGACAGATCCATCTGCCCCTGGAAGGTTAGGACGTGATGGATTAAATGAACATGTTCATAATTTCTTTATGACAACATTTGCTCGAGGAGGGATTTTGAATTTTATATTATTTGTATATTTTTATTACCAGGTATTACAAAAACTTAAATCTTCAAGTTTAAAACAACATGCATATACATTTTTAGTTCCATGCCTTGTTATGTCATCATTAGACATAACAATGGATGGGGTTCAGTTTCCAATGCTTTATTATTTTTTCATAGGCTACTTTTTACAAAAACAAGATTAAAGTACATTTTATGGGAAAAGTTGCACTAATTACAGGAGTCACAGGTCAAGATGGAAGTTACCTTTCAAACTTTTTAATTGATAAAGGATACACAGTTCATGGAACAGTTAGGAGGTCTTCAAGTATAAACACCTATAGAATTGATGATTTAATATCAAAATACCAAGAATCTGGTAAATTTAAATTGCATTATTCAGATCTTCTTGACTCGTCATCCCTTAATACCTTAATTCAGTCAATTAATCCTGACGAAATTTACAACCTTGCAGCTCAATCACATGTTATGGTGTCATTTAAGAATCCTGTTTACACCACACAGACGGGAAATATGGGACCTCTCTCAATGTTAGAGGCAATTCGATATTCTGAAAAAGATGTAAAATTTTATCAGGCTTCTTCATCAGAGATGTTTGGAGGAAGCGAAAAAGTTTCTCTAAATGAAAAGTCACCTTTTGACCCAAAAAGTCCTTATGCTGCATCAAAAGTTTTTGCCCACAATATGACAAAGATGTATAGAGATTCATATGACTTATTTTGTGTAAATGGGATATTATTTAATCATGAGTCTCCCCTTAGAGGACAAACATTTGTTACTAGAAAAATTACTCGTGCATTAGGCAGAATAGTGCTTGGAATTCAAGAAAAACTGACATTAGGGAATCTCGATGCTTCACGAGACTGGGGTTTTGCTGGAGACTACGTTGAGGGTATGTGGAAAATGATGCAGTACAACACTCCAGATGATTGGGTATTGGCAACAGGAGAAACCCATACGATCAAGGACTTCCTCTCAATTGCATTTAGTCTCTATGATTTAGATTGGGAAAAGTATGTAATAACTTCAGAAAAATACTTTAGACCTAATGAAGTTGATTATCTACTTGGAGATTATTCAAAAGCTAATGAATTACTAGATTGGAAACCTAAAACATCTTTTCAAGACCTAGTCAAACTTATGAGTGAAAGCGATTTAGAATTAGCAAAAAAAGATAAAGTATTGCTTGATGAAAATCTTATAACCCCAACATGGGAACATCCCTTAAGTAGTTAAAGTATTTTTGTACCATTCATATGTTGATTTAAGGCCTGAATCAAGATCAATCGAAGAACTCCAACCTAATTTATTAATTGCACTTGAGTCAAGGAGTTTTCTAGGATTACCATCAGGAAATTTATCGTTAAAAATTAATTCACCTTCAAAATTAACAACAGATTTGATTTTATTGGCCAGAACTTTAATAGATACTTCTTCTCCAGATCCAATGTTCAATATATCTTGACTAACTTCTTTTTTTAATAAAAATATAATTGCTGATGCCAAATCATCGACATGCATGAATTCTCTAAGAGGATTTCCACTTCCCCATATTTCAACAGTCTTTTCACCTTTAACTTTTGCTTGATGCATCTTGTATATAAGTCCTGGTATTACGTGGCTGTTCATTTCTTCAAACTTATCATTCGGTCCATACAAATTGGTTGGCATGAGATTAATTACTTCGTGTCCAAATTGGGTTTTCAATGTTTTACCAAGCTCAACAGAGACAAGTTTAGCCATTGAATATGGAGAATTCGTTGGCTCTAGTTTACCAGTCATAAGACTATCTTCCGAAATAGGATTTTTTACACCAAGTGGATAGATGCAGCTACTTCCAATATTTATAATTTTTGTTTTTGAGTATTCAGCTAATGCTTCAAGAATGTTTAAATTTATTTTTAAATTTTCAACTATAAATCGATATCTATTTGTATTGTTAGCATAAATTCCGCCAACTTTTGCTGCGGCAATTATTACTACATCTGGTTTTTCTTTTTTAATTTTTTTAGATGTTTCAATATATGAAAATAGATTTGTATCCTCTCTACTCGACTTAACAAGCTTATAACTTGGTTCAACTTCAGTAATCTTTTTTGAGACAGAACTACCAACCAAACCCTTACTTCCGAAAACTAATACCTTCATTTTTTTATTGTATATCCATCATCTAAATATTTTTCTAATAGCTAATTTATAAAACTTGAAAGGTTCTGAGATATTTCTGAAATTTAATTTAAAGGTATCAATAATTAGATGTAAAAGATCAAATCTTCTAACAGTTTTTACCAGGTGGTGTTTGCTCTCTGTTTTAAGAGCAATATCTTGATAAAAACTACTTCCTAAGTTGAAACAACCTCTGATGGACCAAGGTTTATTATTGCTTTGATAGTGCAAAAATATTCCCTTTGAAGATATATCTTTACAGTCCATCGGCCATCGAAGGTTTATTGGATAGTTTAAATTTAGAGAAAGTTCTTTATACCTTCCATCAAAAAAAGAATTCAAAACATCTTGATCCCAATAGTTGATTTTATCTTTTATTTCATTAAGCTTTTCAAGTAACCTTGCTCCCACATTTTCAGTTTGCCATTTTTGATGATTTACAACCATAACTCCAGCATTAAAATATTTTGATGATTGCATACCTAGTAGTTCAAAAGACTCTTTGTTTTCAGTGATTAAATTTTTTTCGGTTCTGCATCCAATAATCTGTTCACCATAAGTAAGCTCATTGATTACTTCTGATAGATATTGCATAGGAGTATTTATGCAAATAATATCTGCATCAAGGTACGTGTAAAAATCAATTTCTTTAGGAATAATCTGGTCTATAAATAATCTGTAATATGTAGCCTCTGAAACATGTTTATCTTTTATGTTTGGGAAATCAAAGTTACTGAAATGAAATTTGTAAATATTTAGATTTAGCATTTTATAACTATTTTCTAAAGATTTCTTATAGTTTAAAAAAGACTCAGGATTTTTATGTATTACATAGACATTCACATCCGAATCAAAATTCTCTAGAAGGCTAAAAATTGAATAAAATAGCTGGGTGTTGTAGTTTTCATCAACTGCATATACAAAATTATTCACACCTACTATTGTATAAACTTATTAACATTTACTTATGAAATTAAAAATAAATGATGACTTTAAAGAAAATTTCCTCTCATTTTTATCGTCTTTAGAAAAAGAAAAAACAGGATATTATTATCCAGCCACGCAAGGTCTTACATCTGCTGGGAGTAAGCTAACACTTGGATTTTCATGTTTTGCCTTAAAGTGTATGTATATTTTAGATGCATGGGATGATTTATCAACTCAAAAAAAAACTGAATGGATTAACTTAATAAATAGTTTTCAAGATAATCAAATAAACAATCTTCCTAAAAATTCATTCATAGATAAAGATTATTATTCAATTATAAAAAAATTTGATATAAACACTGAAGCAAAAAGACAAGCAAAAAAAATACTCAACAGAAATTACAAGAAAAAAAATGTAGAAATAGATGAATTTATAAGAGCTGAAACTAAACAGGCGATTTCTTCTTTACATCAAGTTGGATTTACAAATAATCTACATTACGAAAGTGACATAATTAAAACTGATTCAGTAACTTCCTATCTTAATTCTTTAGATTGGACAAAACCATGGAATTCGGGAGCACAATTTTCTGGTCTGTGTGTATTTCTTGAAACTCAAGATTTTAGATCGTCTAATTATTTAAAAAATAAAAATGAACTATCTACTTTTAGCGAAGAGTTACTTAGCTTAGAAACAGGTTGTTACTTTAAAGGAAGTATTCCCTCAGATTCAGAAATTATCAATGGCACGATGAAGATATTAACTGGATTAGATTGGCTCAATATAAAAGTTCATCTTCCGGATAAATTAATTGATACTTGTTTAAGGATAGCTCCCTCTAACAAAGGATGCGACCTAGTAGATATTGTATACATACTCTATATTTGTTCTAAACAAACAAATTACAGGAAAAAAGAAATAGTCAGTTATTTAGATGGACTTCTTGAATCTATATCAAAACACTATTTTGTGAAAGAGGGTGGTTTTTCTTATTATCTTAACCAAAGCCAAATTTTTTACTATGGTTTAAGAATTACAAAAGGTGAGCCTGTACCAGATATACATGGCAGTATGCTTTTGTTGTGGGCACTTTCCATGGTTAACGAAATGAAAGAAAATCAAGATATAAAATTACGGATAATCAAGCCATGAAAACCAAAATCAGAGATTTGTTAATATTTAACCTAATTACTGTTACTTTTCTCTATTGCTACATGTTTATTTTATATCCTGAAAATTTTAGTTTCTTTGTATGTAATGAGTTTGTTTCTAATTATTCTGAATATTTTAAAATATCATTTTTTATACCAATAAGTTGTGATCTTGAACTATATCTTGTTGGAGTTAGAGATATTTCTTCAATAGTTGAGTTTGACTACAACTATCAAACGAGACCATTGTATCTGCTTTATTTAAAAATTTTTTATTCTCTATTCAAAAATTTTATTGTAAACGTAACTTTGTTAAATTTTATAACTTTTTTAATTGCTCATTTGGTGATTGTAAATATAACTTTTTTTATTTTCATCAATTCATTTAATCGTAACAAATTATTTTTATCTAATTGGCGAAAATATTTTGCATTATTTATTCTGCTACTAAACCCAATTTTTAAATTCGGAATCTTTGATTCAAGTCATCAAACCCTAACATTATTACAGTTCGTCTTATCTTTTTATTTATTACAAAAAAATATCACTCTTAATAAAAAAGGATATTTTATTGCATTTATTCTGGGTTTGCTTTCACTTGCGAATATGACTTTTATGATTTGTACATTCTTTTTGCTATTTTCTAATTTTAAAAATAAAGACATAAATATAAACCTAATCATGCGTAGTATTTTTGTAGTTATTATTGTTATCTTGCCAAAAATTTTCTGGAATTACTACATATCATATCAAGGATTTGATCCGTACAACGCTGCAACTGAATATTGGAGACAGTTTATATGGTTAAAAGACTTTATTTTAGTTAGTTACGAAAATATTAATTACAACGTGGAGGGAGGGGAGTATTACTGCATGTCAGTCCCTCTATTTATGAAATGTTATCTTATGGATTTTTTAAATACACTAATTTACTTAGGAGGTCCAGTTATTTTGATAATTATAAATTTAATATTTGAAAAAGACTCTAAATCTAAAGAATATTCGAAAGAGTTAAAAAATATTATCTTTGTGTCTTTAACCATGTTTTCTTTTTGGGCATTTATGGGATGGTATCCTCCTTTAAGATTGAATCTATATTCACTGGGATTTTTAGTTACTCTTATTCTGGCTACTCAGCTTTTAAACAATTCCCCGACAACAAGGGAAAATTTATATTTTTCAATACATTTCCTATATTTTCTTTCGCTCAATCACTGGAACAATCTCGATATAGTGAGTTTTAACTTTGGAATATTAACTAGCTATGTTCTTATAGTTGTATATTTATTAAGTCTGAGGAATAATTATTTGACCTCTTCGAAGCCATAAATTTTTATATTCCTCTCATTTAAATAGGCCGAAAAATCAAGATTTGTAATGATTCCATTTTTATGGAGTTTTTCTTTTGATCCAATCCATCCATATACAAAAAAAGTGTAGTAATTTATTTTTTTATTTTTATGACTCTCAAGATCTTTTTTTATCTCATAAAACTCTTTCTCTAGTCCATCAAAATCTAAGTCATCATAGTAAATTATAAAATCATCACTCAAAATATTTTTGATTATATGTTCATATTCAGATCTGATAGCTTCCGGCGTGTGGAGTGCATCCGAAAAAACAAAATCAAATTTATTTTTATATAAATCTAAAAATTTTGAGGTATCTTTTACATCTAAAACGCTCCCTTTGAAATAGTACAAAGTATTATTGTTCAACTTAATACTTTCAAAATCTTCGAAACTAGGATTAACATCATTTATGTCATAGGCCACTAATATAGAATCTCTAACGCCATTATTTATTTGTAAATAATTTTTTAAAACAGAAACACCAATTTCTAGATAACTTATATTGTTTTTGAATAAGTCATTGATCAAGAAAACCATAAGGTCGGAATATGTAACAAGCTCAGGTATCTCTGCTTCAAGCTCATCGTAGATCCTTTTTTGGACTCCATAATCATTTTTTAAATAGACATCTAATGGTAAAAACTTGTCGATAGTGCTCAAATACTCTCTGTTGATTTTTATTGTATTGTTGATAGCTTTATTTTTATTTAAAAGGTAAAAAAAACGAACTTTTAAAAACTCTATTTTTACACTAATCAAAAATGCTAATTTGTTAAATTTATATTTTATTTGTTTCATATTAAATTACTGACTTGTATTCTATTGTTTTATTTAATTTGTAACCTTTAAAAGTATCTTTAATTTTAAAGGTTGTATTATTTTTTAATCCAAAAAGGTCATATCCAAAGTAATCTTTTTTAATTGAAGCCAATTTTTTTTGTATATATTTAGGGTGATTTTCAATTTTAGACTTAAAAGTATGCTTTGTGTATTTACCACTAACACCATTAAACCAAGCTTCAAATGCTTCTTCTGGAGTGCCACGACCCCTATCACCCCAGTCATTAAAATATCTATACCAGGCTCTAGCAAACCTTGCTCTATCTTCAGAAATAATCTCTTTTGTTCTAAAAACTGTATCGTACTGCCAAACTGGTATGTTTGCTATTGGGACACTCCATGGATTAATTAGTTTACCATCAATTGTTGGTAGACAAAGATCTCCACCGCCATTTAGCTTAATTGAGGGAAATGCCTTTTTATTTAGTGCGATGCAAATTAATGTTTTTATTTGATACCTTTCAGGAGAAAAAAATTGATATTGAGGAAATGCTACAGCAGGAGAATCAACATTATTTTGAAGAATTTTTCTAATATTTACAATATCTTTTTCATGAAAAAAATAATCCAGGTCCATTCTTATAACCCAATCTCCAGATGATTTTTTA
>Ga0209425_10001845_pt1 | contig 24425 bp, 20 predicted proteins | sample COG_05_FD_184749 | JGI IMG/M metagenome (GOLD analysis project Ga0209425, IMG submission 184749) | Pelagic Microbial community sample from North Sea - COGITO 998_met_05 (SPAdes) (version 2) | ecosystem: Environmental > Aquatic > Marine > Neritic zone/Coastal water | place: Helgoland, sampling...
TCTGCTCTTCTGAATATCGACTCTTTTTCATTCAATTTCCCTCGTGTTGAGGGGTATTATCTCTAATTTAGAGTGGTATGAAAATCCCGGGACAGGTCAGCCGCTTGTTTGCCAGCGTTCCCCGCAGCTGTTTCTCGGCGCTTAGAGACTGAATCGCTAGATTTTTCTATGTTCCCGGCTTGGTTGGATAAATCAGCCCATCCAGCTGTTTCTAACCAATGTCCTGCATTAGCACAAGCGCCAAAAGCGCCAAAAGCGCCGCCTACTGCTCAAATTAATGCGGCGTTTATCAAAGCTAAGGTCATCGGGGGCAAGACACATAAAAACAGCATTGCTAAAGCGCTTTTAAGCCTGTGAGAACGCTCAGAAGATAACCGAGTGCTTATCGATACAGTGTTAATATGTATGCCAACGTTGAGGTTTCGTCCGTACGATGATAATGACATCAGTGATGAACAGCTTTTGTTTAACTTGCGTCGTGTGCTTACTAATACGTATTTTAATCTTCATTGGAGCGAGATGGTGGTTAACGTGCGTCATATTTCTCCCGATATATTGTTGCATGAGATGACGCATGCACACCAGGTGCCGGCACGGTCGACACTTGGTCAAGACAACTTTATTCTACCAGAGATGGAGGCTTCCGAATGACACAATTACTAACCCATTTGACAGAGACCCTATAATTCTCAAAACATTAGAGCATTTAAGAAAAAATGCGCGGACAGGGATCTCTCGTGGCGACGAGGAACAAATTACACAAACATTTGACGCACTCAAAAATTACGCTCTTCTCTATCTTATTATTAACTCCTCCAATCCATTAGGCATAGAAAAACCAGATGCGAATCTTGCGGCAGGATACTTAGCAAACTCAATAGAGCTGGTCACCCCGCATAGAATGACTGATGTCATAAAGCATGGTGTCCGTCAGTTAGGTACTATTACTGTTCATATCCTTTCGAATGGAAACCCAAATGATATTAGCAGCATTATTGATAAAATTACTGAAACCTCCTACATGCTAATAATCGAAGAAAAATTTCGGCCAATCACGCTAACTGGTATTAAGCAACTCTCAACCATAAGTTATTATGCAATTACCGGAAAAACGGAACAGGGCCTTAGCTTTGCATTTTACTCTCTTCATAAAAATATTAAATTCATTACAATATTATTACTACAAATACCAGGTTCCCCACGTGAGAATATTCATAGATACTATCTCAGCCCATATTACTCTTTGACGAACGATGGAACTTTTGGCCACCAACTAAAAGATTTAACTAATGATACCTTAGGTAGAAATGAAGATGACAGTGAAGCAAAAGCAGTTATAGATAAAATAATCGCCTGGAGTGGGGACTTATATCAAACAGCCAAAGATGTCTTACTGTGTGCAATAGAAAAAAGATCCTCTTTTACATTTGACATTCCACACTGGATCACCACATATCGAAAATATTGTTAGCGATTTCTAGTGCAAAATGTTGCAACGAAGACTGTCATGACCAACTTAGAAGAAACGCAATTTGGCTCATAAGCACCCTTCCCTATATACCAGATGATGAACAAATTATAAATTTTGTTGAAACCTACCAGGTAACACACCTTCTATTTGAAATTGCTGTAGATGCGAACAGATTTGACTCCTTTAATGTCGCACTCAAAATTCAGGCTCTCTTGCTAACGTTGAGTTTTCGGGCAGGAAAATATACGACTAGCTGGAGCGTTTTGACAGAAGGATGCTCTGCGCTTGCGTGTTTAAATATTTTGCCTGGTCTTGATAATGCAGTGCTCCTAAATGATATACAGACTACCATCTCTAAGACTGATTATAAGCTCAAACCTAGTAATCAAAACAGAGTGCTGGGGAAACTTGATGAGAAATCTAATGAACATTATTCAGAAGGGTATAATTGGTGGGCTACACTAATCCGGACATTTCTGTTCTCCAGTTTGTCATAGTTTACTTTACATGTCCGGATTAGTGTAGGCCCACCAAAAGCGCGTGAACGCTATATTAAAGACTGGGAATATGAGCTTGTCAGAGACCTTGCGACAGTTGAGTATATACCCATATTCATGGAAATTACTTACCTCTGTCGAGCGCGTTGGTCTGAAACAGCAACACCTAAACGTGATTGCATTAGTGATGATGGGCTTTACCTAACGCGCAGCAAAGGCTCAAAAGATGAAATAACTCTCTGGACGCAGCGATTGCGGCTTGCAGTCGATAACGCCCTTCAATTTAATGATTTGCGCTTTAGCAATTACCTTATTCACAACCCAAGTGGAGAGCCTATTCAGCAATCTGCCTTCACGAGCGCATGGCGGCGCGTGATGGATAATGCACTAAAAAACGGATTGATAGAAAGATTTACTTTTCACGACATCAAGGCCAAAGGTGTCAGCGACCATGAGTCGAAACATAGCGGCCATAAAAGTGAGCGCATGAAACATACTTATGATAGAAAAATAAGTCAGATTATCAGCACAAAGTGAGCTTTATGGGAATGTTTTATGGGAAATTATAGGATCAATCGAAATTGACTAGAAAACGGTCTTTACTTTCATTGGTAACTTATTGTTTTAAATAGAGAAAAATGGTGCCGGCACTCGGAGTCGAACTGAGGACCTACTGATTACAAATCAGTTGCTCTACCAACTGAGCTATGCCGGCACAAGCAAAGCATTATAGGCTAAAAGATCTTGGAAGGCAAAAGAATCATGCGCAAATCACGCATGATTCTTTTTGGCAGTATCTTAATACACAATCAAGTGTTTAATCAGTGAATAATTCGTTCAATATATTTCCTTGCCATCTCAACATCGCCTTTTGCTAGCGCTAAGCGAGAGATATATAGGAGGGTTTCACGGTCATTCTTCAAGCTGCCTATGTTTGTTTCAATAATCTGCTCATACGACTGCTCAACACCGGTTGACTGCAAGATTTCAAGGGCGCGAATAAAGTAACGTCGCTTGCCTTCAGCGCTAAGCTCAAAACGCTGAGCTTGAAAGTAGTAGTTAGCCGCTAAATCCAAATTCTCTGCATACAGCGCAATTTTGGCATACTCAACCAATTTTCTAGGACTTGTACTTGGCGTAATCGTTAGCATGCGCTGGTATAATTCTGAAGCCAACACCGGATCACCTAAGTTTACTGCTTGCTCACCCAAAATTGATAGTTTATAAAATGATAACGGTGATTTATTTAAATGCTTGATCTGTGACAACAACAATGCCGTTTCTTCAGGCGAAAGCTTCATTTTTGCCTCGTCAAGATCAGTATCATCAATATCTTTGGTCGCTTCAAAATAAGAATCAAAGTAACTCAACTCATGCCTCAACCACAACACCTCCCAATACAGTGAACTTCCGTTCTTTTTAACAGAAATCAAATCAATTTCTTCTCTGGCAGTCTCAAGCTCCTCTAAACCAATTAACTGGTGAATTCTCTGTAAGCGTAATGACATATCATCAGGTTTGGTCTGCAACATATTATCAATATATCGCAGCGCTGTTTCATCGGCAGGCTGATCATAAAGATCAAATGCAAAAGCTTCTTGTGATTGATTCAGCAGCAACAAAACAGAGATAACGAAAACCGCAGCAAGCACAAATCCCCACCAGGGAATAATTAACTGCCGTTTTTGTGTTCTATAGTTTTCAACAAACGATTCGTAACTCATCACTTTCCCTCTCATTTAGTGTGTAGCGCTGACGATAGTCTGGCAATTCCTCATGCTCTACCCCCCACCATCGCCACCAACGACTGTCTTTTACCTTACACAATGCCATATTTGCCATCGTAAACGTTACAGGCATGTGCCCTTTAAAACGCAAGTGCATTTCTCCATCAATAAACTCCATCTTAGTTACCGCTGCGTTGGCTTCTAATAAGTAAGGCGCTTGTGGTGCTGTGGCTTGCAACCTTATAAAACTTTCAATTGCCGGGCCTAAATGAATATAGCGTTGATCATTTATATCTGCATAACCAACAACATTACGACTTTCTTTGAGATTCGGATAACCCATGGATTGCTCAATACGCAATTCTTTAACAGTGCCATTATTACGAATCACCCAACCGCCATTTTTTGAAATAACGAGCGTCTTTCGCCAATCCAATACCTTTTGCGCATACTCAGAAGCATATATATTCATAACTTTCTGGGTGAGCGCCCAATCATAAACACGCTCTAGCGCCTTAAAAGCAGATTTTTTTGTTGCCGAATAAAAATGGTAATAGATATCAATTGGTTTGAAACGGTATGGTTTATCGGTTAATTCAAATGTCTCGATCACGCGCTCAAAGCCGTAAAAAGGGCCTTGCCAATCATTCGTATACATATTTTCATTTTGATTAGGGGCAAACACTTGATAATAGCCATCCTTAGCAATCCCTAATGGGGATATATTAGTTAATGAATTTTTATCGTAATATAAAATTGTGTCACCAAAATTCATATTATATAATCCTGCTTCGTAGGTTTCTTTTACGACAGCGCCGCCAGGATTACAGTCCCCACTCCATAATAGTATCTGTGTTTTTTTGTCCTCAGGTGCTAATACACTGTCAATGAAACTGGCTGATCCTTGAATTTCTTTTTTTGGATCAAACTCATATCGAGGAATGTTAAGGTCTTCAATATTATCACCGCCTTCAATAACAGCAAGCTTTTCAAAATCGACCTTGGAATAATCATGCAGTGGCATATTCAAACCTTTACCCGAGGTATTCTTTTCTAATTCCTGCCACTTGTATGGATGTGAATACGTATGAGAAGCAATTTCAACCCAAGGTAACTTAAAAATATCACGTGCTGCTTCTATATATTTTTTATTCTTATCGGTTACCTTACCACTGGGTGATAATTCACCTTGAATAATGGATACCGTCGTCGGAATTTTATACTTATCCAATATCAGCTCTTTTAGATCTTCTCCAGCAAATGTGCCGCCAAACCATTCAGCACCGCTGATGAAGCCATCTCCGTCAATATGCACTAACATCAAACGCTGGCCATTCTCAGTAGTGACATCGGGTTGAGGAAAAGACTCCAACCTTAAGGCCTGACGTAAAAAAGCAAACGGTGAAACTATCCAATGGGGTTGATTATTTGGAAAAAATCTTATGACATAAGGCGATAACACATAACCACCCCATGGCGTAATTGCTGCTGCATCTTCAGTATCACCTTCTTCATCTTGCAATCGTAATAAGATCTTTGAATCTTTTGATACTAAGGGAATGTATTCATTCTTATTGGGCAATACCAAGGTCTCAAGTCCCATTTCTGTAGACTGATCAATTATCTTAAGCGTAGAAGGATTTTTTTTTTACTTTTCGTTGTGAAACCAAATGCTTTTAGAGACGAAGATAAATTAGAAAAACCAAAATGATCAAGAATTGCGACATGGATGCCCCGGTTAATTTGGTCAAGCAACCATGTGCGAAGGGTGTGTACTTGCCCTACTGAATCAGATGACAACCACATCACAACACCAGCGTACTCCAAAGAAGATAAATTTTCTGGCAACGACTTTGACACATCAAAAAATACGGGTTCATATCCTAAATTTTCTAACGGCATTGATATAAAACGCGCAGGGCTAGTTTCACTGAGATTTGGCGCTGTCGCCAAATCATATAACACAGCGACCTTACGTGGTATCACAGTCGCACTACTATGCCCGACTTGCGTTAAGTGCACATCACTCACCCAAGGAATAAAACCAAGGTCTCTTATTTTTTTAGCAGTTTTCATGCCTAAAAGAGCATGTTTTGGATTAACGTAATCAATCACAATAATTGGCATATTATACTCTTCTTCAACGAATCGTAATTTTTTTAATAATGCCTTGCTCGTTTCTTCACTTACTTCAGCGTATTGCTTATCCTTACCTTCCCAGGTTTGAAACAAAGATTCTGCTGTTACAGCAAAAATAAAATTATGAATATTGGGTAACAGGTCAAAACCGCGGTTCAGAATGAATTTTGCTTCAGGGTGTATCGCTTTCATCTCGGCGATCAAGCTCTCTAAACCTAGTCGCTGCTGAGAAAGCTCTTCTTGATCGCTTGTCACGAGCGTATAAGCATCGACCGTATCGAGGAAAAATGTTCTGTAGCCCCGCTTCCATAAGGGATTAAAAATCTTTGCAATAAAATATTCATGCCACTGCGGATTAGTTTGATCCAGTATCTCCGTCTTCCAACCATCCACTTTACCAATGATCCAATCTTTAGATATTTTTGAATAATAGTTTACGCTGGGGGATACCTCACCTATGCTCATGTACGCAGCAAACTCAGTATCATATTGTGAAAACTGACGAGGACTTTTGACAACGTTGGGTTGCACAACAACAATATCAGCCCCTGCAAGCTTATCTAACGGGATACCTGGACCATAGTAGAAAGCAACACTCATCTCATTAGCCAAGGCAAAGCTCACACACAGAATAATCAATAAGAAACAAAGAAATTTTCGGGTCATCCTGATCCACACTCTCTCTATTTAGTCACCACACACTTAATTAAAGGGCAATATTAAACCAGATTAGCAGGGAATCTTTTGGATGTCCAGGCGGTTATCCAACTCAGGCGAGCCACCCCGTCTCCCAATCAACAACACCGCATGTTCCAATGTTGATCAAACAAATTGAATAAGAAATCTTAACAACATTGCTACAGAGTATAGTTAACCGCGCACCTTATGAGTTTCAACACACAATTCGTAGCTCATCACTCTCTCGCTCATCTAGCGTGTAGCGTTGGCGATAATCAGGCAAGCTCTCATACCCCAAGCCCCGCCACTGCCACCAATGAGTAACCTTCACCTTGCACGATTCCATATTTGCCATAGTAAACGTCACAGGCATATGGCCTTTAAACCGAAAATGCATTTCTCCATCAATTACTACAAACTTAGTCACGACGGCGTTGGCCTCTAAAAGGTAAGGTGATTGAGGCTCAGTTGCCTGAAACACTAGAAAACTCTCAATCGCAGGGCCTAGATGAATATAACGCTGATCATTTATGTCTGTATAACCAATCACATTGCGACTTTTCTTAAGATTTGGATACCCCATAGATTGGTCAACACGCATCTCTCTCACCGATCCATTTTCGCGAATCAACCAGCCACCCCCTTTTTGAGCAATACTTGTTTTTCGCCAATCCAAAACTTTTTGCGCATACTCCGATGCAAAGATATTCATTACCTTTTGAGATAAAGCCCAGTCATATACACGCTCTAATGCTTTGTATCCTGACTTCTTCGTGACTGAATAAAAGTGGTAATAAATATCAATGGGCTTATAACGGTATGGCTTGTCCGTTAATTCGAATGTTTCAATGACTCTTTCATAACCATAGAAAGGGCCCGTCCAATAATTCGTGTAAACATTTTCATTTTGATTTGGCGCAAAAACTTGGTAATACCCATCCTTATTTGCACCTAAAGGTGAAATGCCTGTTAATGATTTCTTGTCATAAAATAAAATAGTGTCACCAAAATTCATATTATATAAGCCCGCATTATAGGCTTCCTTTACGACAGCGCCCCCAGGATCACAATCACCACTCCACAACAATACCTTTGTTTTTTTACCCTTAGGTGCTAATACACTATCAATGAAATCCGCTGATCCTTGAATTTCTTTTCTTGCATCAAATTTATATTTAGGAATGTTGAATTTTTCAACATTATTGCCGCCCTCAATCATAGCGAGATTTTCTACGTCAACATTTGAATAATCATAGGTTTGCATGTTCAAATTTTTACCTATTTTTTTTTCTTCCAATTCCTGCCATATAAAAGGATGTGAATAAGTATGCGATGCAATCTCCACCCAAGGTAATCTAAAAATATCGCGCGCCGCCTCTATAAACTGTTTATTGTTTTCTGTGACCTTACCACTTGAAGAGAGTTCACCTTGAATAATTGATACCGTCGTCGGAATTTGATATTGATCCAGTATCATTTCTTTCAAATCTTTGCCGGCAAACGTGCCACCCAACCATTCCGCCCCACTCACAAAACCATCGCCATCAATATGCGCCAGCATCAATCGTCGACCATTCTCTGTTGTCACATCAGGCTGAGGAAATGACGATAACCTTAAGGCTTCACGCAAAAAATCAAACGGTGAAACTACCCAGCGTGGTGCATCCTTCGGAAACAATCTTAAAGCATAAGGCCATAATACATAACCACCCCAAGGCGTAATTGCTGCAGCATCTTCACTCTCCCCTTGATCACTTTTCAAGCGCAACCAAATGTTTGAATTTTCTGCTTTTATTGGAATGAAATCATTTTTACTGGGCAATACCAGCGTCTCAAAACCCATCTCCTTAGATTGATGAACTATAGTCAGCTTAGAGGGCTTCTTTTGATTGCTCACCTTCAAGCCAAACGCTCGCAGTGATGAAGCATCAAAAGAAAACCCTAAGCTATCAATTATGGCGACATGAATTCCATTGTGTATTTGATCAAGCAGCCAAGTCCGAATATCTTGCTTTTGATCCGCTGAATTAGACGACAACCACATCACAACACCTGCATACTCTGAAGATAATAAATTCACAGGCAGCGACTTTGAAACATCATAATAAACAGGATTATAGCCCATATTTTCCAATGGCATTGCCAAGAAACGTACTGCTCTTGTTTCATTCAACGTCCACAGCTCTTCTAAGTCATACAAAACAGCAACCTTACGAGGCACGATTGACGTATTACCCTCAACCGCTTGCGTTAGATGTACAGCGCTCGTTTCATTTGCAAAAGCCAATGGAGAACAAATATAAATCAGTAACAAAGATAAAATTTTTCGGGTCATCCTGATCCACACAGTTAATTAAAGAACAATATTCAACCACATTAGCAGGCGAACATTTAGAAGTCCATCTTCCTAACTCCCTAGACAGATTGTTCCCCCCTTCCTTATCAATCATGGTAAGCTATTCTTAGTGTATACGCAGAATGCTCAAGCAAATAATCGAAAGCGAGAGATTCTGTAATCTTTGTGGACAAGGATGTCGTCTTGCATGAATAGACTCATTGATTACTTTCATGATACTCGCAATACCATTGGACTTGCCTGGCATAGTTGGGTCGAAGCCATTGTAATTGTGCTTGTAGCCCTTGTTGCATCCTTCACGCTTAACCCTCAAGACCCGCTTTTTATTGACGCGTCTTTTCCTTGGCTCACTTTCATACTATTAATCATTGCATTACAATACTCAATTGGCCCAACACTGATTGCACTTGCCATGACTTTATGCGCATTTTGTTATCAGTACGCTTGGGATGCTCTCAGCCTATACAGCCATCAACTCTTCTTATTCGGCATGGCGATGCTTTCACTGATTGCAAATCAATGTAGGTCTTCCTGGCATAACCGCGTTCGCCAAGCTAACGCAACGAGTTTTTATACGCGAGAACGAATTAACCGTTTGCTCAATGATTTTTATATGCTGCGATACTCACACGACTGTTTAGAACAGAGCGTCATGCTAAAGCCGATTACTATGCGTGATGCTTTAAAAGAAATCAGACAACTCTCTATTGGTAAAGAGGGTGAATTCACTGAAGAAATTGGCACCCCTCTACTCCAAATATTGGCATCACACTTTAGATTTACCAAAGCTCAAATTACCCTATACAACGATAAGCAGTTTGACAAAAAAGCGATCTGCACATTAGGCGAAGCATCAGAGCTAGACCCTGAAGACATCTTAATTAAACGCGCTGTTAAAGAAAAAAAAGCGCAATATTTTGCTGCCAATCAGTTTGAAAAAGAAAGCCATGGCCAATTCCTAGCAACCCTGCCTTTACGCAACGCAGATGAAGGGCTTGTGGGCATGTTATGCATAGAGGATATGCCTTTCTTATCGCTCAACCACGAAAACCTTACAATTATGAGTGTACTACTCAACTACTTTACAGATGAAATGAGCGCAGTCCAAACCAGCATATCATTACTAAAAAGACATCCAGAGTGCTGCCCGCAGTTAGCCAAGTCGCTAATGAAGCTGCAAACGTTGTATACAACGATTGGCGTTGAAAGCTCGTTAGTGGCATTTCACTTCGACAATATTGAAAACCGAAAAGAAATTATCAGGCACATGTACAAACGTCAACGTGGCTTAGATGAAACATGGGAACTTGAAAGCAAAAAAGTGGGCGAGCCTAATGTGTTGCTTGTCATGATGCCATTTACAGACTTACAAGGTGTTGCTGCATACTTGGAGCATCGCAAAGAAGACTTAAAAGAGCAGTTCAATTTAGAAATCGGTGAAAACGGGCCTGTACAAGTTATTTACCACGCCATTCGTTTTCAAAACTTGAATGATCTTTATGAAGAAATGGTGCCACATCATGCATCATAAAATAAGATTGTTTTTCGTATTATTCCTTCTCTCTGCCTTTAATCTTTTTGTGCTCTACTTTGTAGGAAAACAGCATCTTTTTGATTTTGGATTGAAAGGCTTTTTTGGATGGACTGTACTTCAATTTTGTCTTGGTTTTTTTATGGGTAATATATTATCGCACTTTCTCAACTGCCAAGATTTTAAAGAACGTTTGTGGATGGCCGTATTTATCGCTTTATTCAATAGTTTCATCCCGGTTATTGGAATCATCATACTCAGCATCACTAACTGTTTTATCAGAGAGCCTGTGCCTGAAACCGACCAACAACTTATCAAACAAATTGTGCGGCCTGACTACATTCCTAGCTTAGAAACCTTAAGTTCTCACTTTGGTGCAGGGGGAGCTAGGGTTCGCCTATTTGATGAAGAGGCCATGGGATCCGTAAGACGCTCCGCATTGCTCGCCATTAGCGCAAGACAGCACATCGATAATAATCGTTTACTTTTTTCGGCTTTGCGCGAGGACGATGACGAAATTCGCATACTCGCTTATAGCATTCTCGACTTACAGCAAGAAGACATAAACAAAAACATCTCTTACTCCTTAGAGCACTTGCATCAAGCCACCGATATCAAAAAACGTGTGATGATTCATAAACACTTGGCCCTGCTCTACCAAGAGCTCGTTTACCGCTCATTAGTCGAAACAGAACTTGTCCATGAAACCTTGAAACATGCTACCGAGCATGCAAAAAAATGCTTATCTGAAGCAAGAGCACTGGGCAACGAACACGACCCTGCCATTTATTTATTGCTTGCCCAAATTTACAAACGCCGAAACGAACTTGAAAAAGCGGAAGCTTACATGCTTGATGCTGCTGAACATGGCGCACCACCTAGCAGCACAATCCCCTTTCTAGCTGATTTGGCATTTCGCAAAAAAGATTATGCAAGGGTGGCAGAGCTATTTCAGTCAGAGCCCTCCTTGCGCTATATGCAGAAGATTGGCTCTGTCGCTCAATTTTGGAATAATGGTAACGGACAGGAAATTTAATGAACTCAAAAAATCACCCAAAGGCAGCTGAAGCAGACATCTGCCTCTTACTTGAGGGCTCTTATCCTTACATTAGCGGCGGCGTCTCTTCATGGGTCGCTCAAATGCTAAAATCATTCTCTCATCTAAAATTCGCAATCGTCTTTATTGGTAGTGAAAAGAATGATTATGGTAAAATGAAGTATGAGTTAGCTGAAAATGTTGTTCACTTTCAAGAGCACTTTTTACGGGATGAAGAAGCTCATAAAAATATTAAGGTCAAGAAAACAAAATTATCAAAGAAACAATATCGTAGTGTCGCAAAATTACATGATTGGTTCCATGAAGAGGAAACCAATCGCAGTGATATCATTGAAAAGGTACTACGTTATTATGAAAAAGGGCCTAACGAGGTTACTTTTGAACAATTCCTTTTTAGTGATGGAGCATGGGATTTTAACTGCAAGGCATTCAGTCAATATTGTACAGACCCTTCGTTTATCGATTATTTCTGGACCATTCGGAACATGCATGCGCCAATGTGGTTAATCGGTGAGATAATTAAAGAACTTCCTAAGGTCAAAGTTTTCCATACAATTTCTACTGGATATGCCGGTTATTTCGGCGCATTGCTTAAGTATCATTTCAAACTGCCATTAATCCTTTCAGAACATGGCATTTATACAAAGGAAAGGCGCATTGACCTGGTTAAAGGTCAGTGGGTGCATGACAACCGCAGTATTTTCTTAAAGGACACCACATCTTCAGGTTATTACAAAGAGCTATGGATTCGATTTTTCGAATCACTTGCTAAAATTTGTTATCAAGCATCAAGTGAAATCATTAGCCTTTATGCTGGCGTCCAGCCCTTACAAATACAAGGTGGTGCTGACTCAAAGAAACTATCCATTATTGCAAACGGTGTTAACGTGGAAGCACTGCGGCCACTGAGAGACCTTCGGGATGATAAGCAAGAAAACATTATCTGCTTTCTCGGGCGTGTTGTACCCATTAAAGATATCAAAACGTTAATACGTTGCATGCCTATCGTCCTGAAGACGATACCCGATGCTCAAATTTGGCTTGTCGCGCCTCAGGATGAAGATAAAGAATATAATGCTGAATGCATTGCTATGGTTAAAGAATTAAAGTTATCTGAACATGTGACGTTTATGGGGAAACAAAACATTAAAGATATTCTATATAAAATACGCGTCATGGTGTTGAGTTCAATCAGTGAAGGCCTTCCCATCTCTGTTCTAGAAGGTTTCGCTGCTGGCGTGCCTGCAATTACAACAAATGTAGGAGCCTGCGTTGAACTTATTAACGGGCTTGACGATGACGATAAAGCTTTAGGCAAATCAGGCAGGGTGGTAGAAATAGCCAACCCTGTTGCCCTGGCCAAGGCCATTATAGAGTTACTGCAAGATAAGAAAGCGTGGTCACAAGCCCAGAAGACTGCTATCGAGCGTGTAGAAAAGCACTATGACCTTTCTCTGATGATTGAAAAATACGATGACATTTACAAAAAGGCGATGAAATAAATGGCTGGTATAGGATTTGAAATACGAAAACTTATGGTTCCCGAGAAATTATTTGGGACGGTTCGCGCATACACGTATGCTGGATTAATCAGCTCAGGCCCCTGGATTTTTTCAATCTTAGGCATTTTAGTCCTGGGGTTGATCACGCAAGATCGCTTGCATGAAGATTTTCAAATCACTCAATTTCAAACCTCTCTGACAAACCTTATTGCCGGTAGTTTAATTTTTAGTGGTTTTCTGCAATTAGCGTTTACCCGCTATGTCGCAGATCAATCTTTCTTAAAGCATGAAAACTATATCATGCCTAGCTTTAACGGTGCCTTGTTACTAATGGCTGCCTCTAGTGGCATTTTCGCTATGGGTGTGATTTTGTTTACTTTCCAAGGTCTTAGCCTTCTTTATTGTTTTTTAATGGAAGGAACCTTCATCTTGTTATGCTGCATATGGATGAGTGTTACGATGCTAATGGGCTTAAAACGTTATAAAAGCATATTATTTTCATTCATCATTGCCTATGGGACAGCAGTTGCTCTAGGGTATTCATTAACATACATGGGCTTGAACGGATTATTAATCGGATTTTTTGTCGGGCACGTATTTTTATTTGCTGTTGTTCTTGCCATCATCTATGAAGGATACCCTAGTGACCACGTTATTTCGTTTGATTTTTTGGTGCCCGGTAAAATTTATATTTCTTTAATATTTTCAGGCGTCATGTTTAACCTCGCTATTTGGATTGATAAATACATCTTTTGGTTCCACCCATACACCGGCTCATCAGTCATTGGACCTTTTCATAGCTCCAACATTTATGATCTACCCATATTTATTGCCTATCTCTCACTTATTCCTGGGATGGCTATATTTTTATTGCGTGTAGAAACAGACTTTATGTCTTATTACTCAAAATTTTATAATGCGATTGTTCGTGGCGGCACTTTATTCCAAATCAATGAAGCGCACTCTCACCTCGTCACAGCAGGCCAGAAAGCAATTATCGATGTGGCGAAAATTCAAGGCGCAAGCGTACTTATTATTTTAGTCAGTGCAAAGCCCATCTTAACCGCCTTGGGCATTTCATCCATTCACCTGAACCTACTTTATATTGACTCTGTCGGTGTTGCCCTTCAGCTTATCTTCATGTCGATCGTCAACTTATTCTTTTACCTAGATAGGCGTTATATCGCGTTATTCTTAACATCGCTCTTCTTTGTGTTGAACACGATTTTTTCCATAATGTCTATTCATTATGGGCCTAACTTTTATGGCTATGGATTTACAGGCGCATTGATTATTAGCGTAATCGTGAGCATTCTGTTTCTCAACAATGCATTTGATAAGTTAGAGTATAAAACGTTCATGTTACAATAAGGAGATTCATCATGGCAGTCGATGTCGTTATTTTAGCAGGCGGAAAAGGCAAAAGAATGCATTCAGACACTCCCAAGTGTTGCATCCCTTAGCGGGCACTCCCATGCTTGAGCGCGTCGTAGCAAGCGCAGAATCCCTAGCACCTCACCGCATTCATGTTATCTACAATGAAGCTGTGCCTCAGGTTAAAGACAAACTCTCTCATCTCAATGTCAACTGGGTTGTTCAAAAGGAAGCAAGAGGTACCGGGCATGCTTTAGCTCAAGCTTTACCTCACATCCCAGACAGCCACCATGTTATTTCACTTAACGGTGATGCCCCACTACTCAAGTCTGAAACCTTACAGCGCCTTTTAGACAACTCTCCAGAAAACGGCTTAGGCATTGTCATTACACACTTAGACAACCCCAAAGGATATGGTCGAATTTTACGAGACGATGTAGGTAATGTCGTCGATATTGTTGAGGAAAATGCGCTACTGACATTCAAAAAACAATTCAAGATGTATACCCCGGCATTTGCACAGCTAAAGCCGAGCATTTAAAACAATAGATGCCTCAAATTTCAGATGAGAACCCACAAAACGAATTTCTGTTAACCGATATTCTCAAAGTAGCAAAAACCAATGGTCATCAAATTGGCGGGGCGCGAATTGAAAACGAAATTGAGATTTGTGGTGCTAATAACTTATTTGAGCTAATCACCCTAGAAAAGCATTTTTACCTTCAACAGACACGCTCTTTGATGCTTCAAGGGCTCACAATTCGTGACCCTGAACGATTTTTACAACGTGGCACTTTAAACTTTGGTAAAGACATTGTTATTGACGTCAACGTACTCATAGAAGGCTTTGTTAGTATCGGTAATAACGCACATATAGGTGCTAACGTTATCATTGCTGACTCTGAAATTGGGGATAATGTTATTATTGACCCCTACAGTGAAATCAGGAATCAACGTATTCCTGCTGGAACACATGTTAAAAAGGACTTAATGAACACAACAGCATAAGGAAGTGCGATGAAAATTTTATTTACCAATACCGGGCCTTGGGGCACCGGCAGTTTTACTGCTTTGGATTCAATTTATGAAGAATTAACGCAGCGCGGACATGAAGTCCGTATTTTTTTTCCAAAACCCCCTGGGATGAAGCATGATGAAGATGATCAAGCTCGACCATTTCATGCTTATCGCCATTGGGAATTCCCTATTACTTCAGGTGATACCACTGTAGATACCTTTCCTCTCATTATACCGGGTGCACACCCCCATAATAGTGCAGCGCAGCATACGTATAAATCACTGACTGAAGCACAATTAGATTTGCTGCTTACAGACTTACGTAAAAATCTGCAGCATGTTATCGATGATTTTCAGCCTGATATTATTGAATGCAATCACATTTGGGCTATGTCATACCTTGTTGGGCAACTCAGCCACCCTTTTATTGCTGTGGCACATAACAGTGATCAAATGGCGTTTACCTATGACGAACGCATGAGACCTTATGCGCTTGAAGCGGCAAAAATCGCTGATTCGATCATCGCTATTACCGATAAGAATAAAGCTGATGTTGTATCGCTTTATTCTGTTGATCCTAAAAAAGTTACTACAATTCACAACAGTTATAATTCCAAAATTTTCAACCCTCAAGAAATCAATCGAAAAGAGCTATTAGCAACACTTGATTTTGACATTCCAGATGATGCAACCATCGTCAACTTAACAGGTAAACTCACTCGGATTAAAGGGGTTGATATTTTACTAGAAGCCAATCGTTTGCTACCTGCTGAGCGTAACATTCACTTTATTGTGGTAGGCACAGGCACACTCGATGATATAATTGAACCCGAAGAGGCGGAAAAATATTGCCTCGATAGAGTTCACTTTACAGGTCACATTTCTCCTTCAACAGTTGCCAAAATTCATAATATTTCAAAATTTTCAGTAGTACCCTCACGTAGCGAAGGCTTCCCTATCTCTTGTATTGAAGCAATGGGTTGTGGTTTACCTGTGATTATTGCTGAACTTTGTGGATCAGAGCAATTTACTAGCGGCCGTATTATTCCACAAGAAGATCCCGAAGCCCTAGCCAATGCCATCATGGAGTTGCAAGACCTGCCCTTTGGTGAGTTTCAAACGCTCTCCACACAGGCTTTAAGCCGGGTAGAGCAGTTTACTTGGAAATCGAATGTCGATAGTCGACTCTCGCTTTACGAGCGCTTAGCGCAGTCGTCAACAACGTAGAAGCTGGTATAACAGTACCAACTAAAAGCCCGCAACATACTGCGGGCTTTTAGCAATTAGAGTCAGTCGATCTTAAGTAAAGTGAATATCATTCAATAGTTTCAAAATCAGCGTTTGACCCACACCACTTAACGCATCATTTGTTGAACCACGGCGACTACCAACAGCACTCCATACAATCTTGTCTTGTGGAACATAGATCATGTATAAAGTGACGCCAACAGCAGGCTCACCATCTAGACCCACTTTATAGCGCCACTCGTTCACATCACCCATTAACAAGTATGTGATATTCCGAGATCTTGCCCAGTTAATTAAGTTTGATCGACGAAATTCGTTACTGGCAAATAAATCTTCTTGCAGTGTTGCCTTATTCGCATCTTCAACGGGATTATATTGGACAAAACTGTCAATACCCACACTATGCAATAATGCGGTTGTTATCGTTGTCGCTTGCATACCCACCATCGGTGTCGCTGTTTGGTTTCTAAAAGGAACGACGCCATACTTAGCTTCCTTCACGATGCCTGGTAAGTGGCTTGTGTCGACCTCAGTTGTTGTGCAGCCACTAACCGCAACGACACATATTATTGAAATAGTGATTTTCTGTATAAGCTTCCACATATTAGAACCTTCCATCCTTAGTAGTAATATTTATATTGTAACCCAACAAGATAAGATGCTAAACCTGCACCTCCCTGCCCCATAGAATAATTAAAGTATAAACTCAAATTATCATGCCCGAACAGACTGCCTGCTACGCCGCCTGTAAATCCTAATGTCGTTGCCGTACTAATCTGACTAACCGTATGAAAAAGAGAGGTGGTAAAATACGGTCGCCAACGGCGCTTATAGCTCACTTGTTGTGGATCAATTAAACTGCCTGTTGTATTAAATAAGGTTTGATGGGATGTGCCAATATTTAAAGAAGCTCCAAACGTCACTTGACTAGAAGGCATAAAGAAACTCACATCAGTGTTTGGTGGCGTACCAGGGGTGCGTGCGATTAACGGCACATCTACGGCGGCAATACTGCCATTAGGGCGATACCAATTACCTGTAATAGAAGGCGCAATAATGACATCAGGGTAAGTGACCCGCCATAAATACTGCCAACTAAAACTTGCGCTAGCTCCCATACCCAAATAGTCTCGGCTTTGATTGTGAAAGGCTTCTGCAGCTACACTGCTTGTCAACAAGTTCCGTGGTGAATAGAGATAGGTATTAGTTAATACGAGATTATCTTTTGTCCCAGCAACTCTAAGGGGTACCGTTTCAGTTGCACGCTGGTTATATCCTAATGCGGTAGTCCAACGTGTACGATCACTTGTTGCGTAACTTGTCTGTAGTTTAGCAAAATAAAATTCCTGCCATGCTGAGCGAAAACCAACTGTTCCTTGCCAATAACTTTGTCGTGCTGAATAGCCTGGATTGATGAGATATTCCATGCGTGCTTGAATATACGAGTCATCAGCAGGAGTTCTCTCAAAAGTGTCATCATTTTTCTTTGTGATACCCCAACGGGACATTGTGAGGTCAGACTGCCAATGGTTATTCAAAAACCAATAGCTTTGGAGTGTTGTCACTGGGCCTTGCAATGATTGTACACGCTCATACTCTTGTTTAAACGTCAGTACATTAGCCGTTAACATCAGTAAACGACGCAATTCACGTTGATCTAATTCACGATCAGGGTGGGCTTCGGCTTGCTGAAATGCGATAGCACGTGCCATTTCTAAATTACCCAATGCTTCTGCTGCTAATACATCATCACTGTTTGGCAATGGGTGATTTTTTAAATTACTGCTTAACTGCTCTTCCAATTCAGGTCGATCATTATCAATCAGTGCAAGCACCATAGCAGCATAGCCTGGGAATGTTGACGTTGAATAAAGATTGTTTTTTAAATACCTCAATAAGGGATATTCTTGATTTGATAAGCCCCAAAACACCAATGCGTCAACCGCTTCAAGAGAGCGTTTCTCATTTAACAAATGTGCAAGCATCGGCAATGCTGCATCTATTTGCCCATTATTTCTTGCCAAAGTAAGAATCTGCTCAACATCCTCTTCTGTTAATGATGATTTTGTTTTCTGTACTACTTTCCACACATAAGCTCTGACTTTTCTAGCAAGCTCACTCATATCACTCTTATCTAGCGCTTCTGCATAGGTTAAATAAAGTGAAACATCATCTTGTTCTTCTTTAACTTGCTTTTGATATGATTGCACTGCTAACTTTGAGTAACCTAATTGCAGTGCTGAATATGCATACGCCTTTTCTAGCTCTACGCTTTTTTGTTCATCTGTAGAGAGTTTTCTAACTTCCTTTTCCAGGAGCTCATTGTTTTTTGAAAGCACTAACATCCAAAGATAATTTGTTCTGATCCCTTGGTCACCTGGATATTTATTGAGTGCTTCTTGATAGAGTTTTATCGCTAAAACATCTTCACCTGCATTTTGCAATACGTAAGGCTGTAATTGCCAAAAGAGCTTATTCTTTTCTAACGTTTCTCTTTGTTTAGGCGTAAATTTTTGAAGTAGTTGAACCATCACGGGCCATTCATTCAAAACCTGGGCCATATCCACTAACTCAGCAAATAACAAAGGATCCTCTGATGTTTTCATGGCATACACACCTAATTCAAAGGCTTCTTTTGGTTGCTCTTCAAACATAATACCTAACATATTACGAATATCAGCATCACTCATATTGTCAGTTGAATATAAAATTTTATACGCCTTAAGTGCTACTTCTTTATCTTCAACCAACCAAGATAGACTGGCTAGTGTGCTCCAGTATTCTACGTCAGTCTCAAGCATATCATCAGATGCGTCACTGAGTAATTTTTTGGCTGTAACGATATCACCTTCGTTAAAATAAATAGCGGCTTGACGAAGTGACATTTGCGCATTGCTTTCATATTTTTCTGTCATTTCTGACAAAGTAGAAATTTCTTTCGTCACATCGCCTGATCGTTCATAAAGACGAGCAAGTTCTTGTAAGTAGAATTTTTCATGGCTCTTTTGACTACTTTTTAACAATTCCTCTAAGGTTAGCTCTGCTTCTTCAGCCCTGCCTTCTCGCTCCATTGCACGCACCCAATCCAAGCGCATACTCAAATCATAGGGCTCTTGCTCTAACTTGAGATTCAATGCCTCAAGAAGAACAGCGTCATCATAATGGACTTTAGCTAATCGTATCGTTTCATTTAAAGCACCAGATTCATTCGTTTGTTTGTACAAATCAAACCATGTATGCATTGCCAACTGAGGCTCACCTGCCCAAGCCGCTATGCTTGCGGTTCGACGTTGCCAATCGATACTTTCAGGTGCTTCTGCCATCCCTGCTTGTGCGACCTTTAAAGCCTTTTTGGGTTGCTTGGCTGCTGCATAAATATCGTACGCGAGTTGATAGCTCTCTTCATCATAATTTTTTAACGTTGGAATTTGCTCTAACAAGATGGGAGCATCACTAGCTTGTGACGCAAGCACAAGCTCATCACTTGCCATAAAAAGTGAAAAAAATACAGCTGTAATGACGAAACGGCGATGCAGCACTATAACTCTTCCCTGGTTTATACGACGCACTCTATTACATACAATATCAAAGTACTCTCCATAATAATTATTAGTATAAAACACGCAAAAAAGCTATGGGAAAAATCGGAGTTTCAAACCCATCTATGATTTACTGGTTAATGGACAATCCTTTCAATACCAAGTGTGGATCAATTGTAATATCAGAACTGAGGTATTGTGCAACACGCTCTGCATCGCCCCCCGTCAAAAAAACAGCTTGTGTTTTATTCAATTGCATTTCAACAAACGCTGTAACTCCGAGCAAGGTTCCCTGAACAATCGCATCAACGGTATTGTTAGCCAAGAATGCGTCTGAAAGGATATGATCATGTGCAACATGAGGCAATTTTTCGGTTTCTGAGGCCAATGCATTGCGCATCATCTGCAATCCGGGAAAAATCAAGCCTCCAAGGTGTTGGCCTGCAGCATCCACCCGATCAACAGTGATTGCTGTACCGCAACTAATCACACAGCACTTGCCGACTGACTGAGCCCATGCCGCTTTCATCGCGAGCCAACGATCAGCCCCCAACTGTTCAGGCGAGGCATAACCATTAACAAGCCCCGAAGCACTCTTCTTTTCGGATAAGGCAAATTCGACTCTGTCATCATCTCGCAAGCAGCCCTCAATCTCTGGGCCAGCAACATTTGATATCCGAATGATGTCATAGTCTTGCTGAATAATTTTACGTAGGCACTGTTCTGACAAACTTTCACGCCCTAAGAAACGAAAACCAGATTGATCACTGACACCCCATTTGATATTTGTATTGCCAATATCGACGAGTAAGCTTGTCATACTAAATGTTTGCCTGTTAAGCGCTCTAACACGTGCAACGGAGAAGTGTCGGGATGGTACATCGAGTCAACTGGCAAATAAAACGTTTGTTCCATCATTTGTTTTCCCGAGACAACGGCATGAGAAACCTGATCACTAAATACGATCCAAACACTCCCAGGGGGGAAACTGCATTCTCGCTTAGAAACATCACGTTGATACTCCATATCTGCTTTCATCAAGTGGTGTAGCTTCAACATAATAGAGTCATAGTGCGTTTGAAACGTTTTGGTGATACCAACAACATTGCGTAGCGTTGCTAATAGTGTTGAATATTGCTGTGCTTTAGGCAAAAACTTCATAGCTACGTTTTCAAACGACTCACCGGCTTGCCAGACACGTGGCGCATCGGTTTGATTGATGTTGCAAAAAACCCGCAATAAACGACGACTACCTGTTGGGCGCGAAGGAAAGGCGTCAATATGCAAACGCGTATCATCCTTACGAAATGAGGCTGCTTTTCGGCCTTCAGCTTCGACCGTTCGCAAACTGGTTAAACCTGTTTGCATCGCTTCATACTTTGGAAACAAACTTAACACTAATTTCTTTGCCTCTTCGGTATATCGCGTCATCATGGCCTCCAGTGCTTTTGTCTCTTTTTCAGCACAGTCAATACCAGAAACACGCTGCTTTTGAGCGTTAAAGCCAATGTTTTTTGATGATGTAGGAGCCATCTCAAGCAGGGGCAATTCTGTAGGATCGAACTTAAACGATAGTTCAGGCAAAAAAAGAATTGAGCCGGCTTCCAGCGCTTCAGCAGCAACCAATTGATCCTGTGTAGATAATTCAGGATTCCAGTCCTTATACTCGAGATTCAATACCGCTGTCATAGCGAGCTCCCTAAGTTATGAAATAGATGGATTATACCTTAGATAAAACAGTCCTGCATATAGTTCTTTATTTGCACGGATCTCTATATATGGTATCATTAGTGCAGAAAAATTTTTCAACCTTTTGAATTTATGTGCGGGGGCTCATGTTTCAGGACAGCAAACCAATACTCGGCGTTAAACGCAAAGCTAGGCCTACCACCCTGGATGAGGATTCCATTAACCCAAAAGAAGTGGTTCTTGATGAAGATTCGCAAGAATTAACCCTTGGGGTAAAGGGGGTTTATAAAGAGAGACGCACACTCGGTGCTGGCAGCTTTGGCAAGGTAAGTTTATACGAGCATCCAAGAACGCAGAATCAAATAGCTGTAAACAACAAACTCAACTCAGCACACTAGACACCCAACCGCATTTAGGGTTTGAACCTGGAGAAACCGCTGAAGGTTACCTACACGAACAATTTGAACGAGAAGCAGAAAACACGCAACTCGCAATAGGCAGTGGACTTTTCGTTTGTTCTGGCGAAAAGATGCGAGGCACCAGCACAAGAGCTTGTACTGAACCCCATATCATCATTATGTCGTTAATCACTGGGCTTGATTTCGAGTCTTTTTTTTGTGGACTATATAAACGCTTCAACAACAAATCAAAGTATGAGAGCGTTACTTTATGTTTAGCGATTACCTTAATATTTAGAGCGTTATTAGAAAAGACTCACGACTACCATCAAACATCAGGTCAGGTACACCTCGACCTTGCTCCGCGTAATATCAAAATAGAAAATAGAAAAGGCATAGTCAAAGCCAAGTTAATGGATTTTGGATCCGCGCGCTACTTTGACGAAAAGATCACAATAGCAGAGGGAGAAGCTGAAATCAGTGAGTACAGCGATGCTATTTATGTGGAAGGTGAAGCGGCACATCCACAGCACGATATTCACGCCGTAGCAACTATCATGGAAAAAAAAGTCATTGAGTATGACAAATATATTCATATTTATAACATGACATCATTCATGCCAAAGCTGATAAACACGGTTATTTTAACGTTACAACAAGCACCAAAAACAAGTGAATACGAAAAAATTGTAACAACCTCTTTAAATCAGCTCGCTACTTGCTGTAAGGAACTGATGACACAGCGAAAAGGATGCGCAGACAATAAACCTACAACCGCAATCAGCGAAAGCGATCAAGTTGTAAAGCCTGCATCACTAACTCAACACAAGCCCTTTTAGGCCAAATTCAAAATATAAGATGGGCTTTTTTTAGTGAGCCTCTACGGGTATAATTGCTTTAGTTTTTATAAAAAATAAAGGGCGTTGACTGTTATGTTTTCAGAATCAAAAGAAAAATCACACTTATGATTACACCAAATCTCTCAGCAGAACGTTTTCACAGCCTGGTCTCGATGATATTGAGAAACGTGATAAGCCTTATTTTGCTAGCCACGTTATTGGGAGGCTAAAAGCGGGAATATCCGCTTTGAGTCTTTACCAACAACTCCCTTCTGCAAAAGAATACTTCATTAAGCGAGAACAATCCGAAAACAAAATAAAAGAACATCCCCCCCTATATACAGACCAACGAGAAGTGAAATTGACTTTGCGGCACCATACTTATTATTTAATTCATGGCTAGCTGAGATGTATTACATCCAACAAACACAAGCCTCATCATTCATGAGCATGCACAAATTATTTGTAAAACCCCCCAGCTATTTTATAAAAAACCAACACAATCAAATAACTGAGTCTGGAGCTACATTTGTCAATATGATACCTTTAACAACATACACTTACTCATACAGGATCGAAAAGGCATTTAGAAATTATCAACAAACAAGTTTCCAGAGCTATCAGCTGCAACTGTAGATACTGTGACGCCTTTCTTGGGATCGCTTGAGCAGAAACTTGCTGCATGCTGCAAAAAAAGGCTCTCCCGATGATAGGCTGTCTGATGCAATAAGAATTATTAGCGAATTAAAAGCGCACACCCAAGTCATAAATACATCAAACACTCATCAGTGATATAAAAGAATTCTAAGCCAAACCGGCTCTTGAAGTAAACCTAGGGCTAGCAAGAGCTAAGACTGCCCTTATGATCATGCTTCGCCCCTGTCTTGAGAACGGCCATTTGTTTTCTGAACTTGAATCATGCCTTCACTCTAAAAAGGTCGCTGATGATGCACTACCTGATAGTATATTGCCTGCAGCACATCTGTTTTTTGATGGCGTCCCAGCCCCCGTCAATGATGGCAAAGGTGGTCTTGAACAGCTAAATCAGCACGAATATCGAATGTAAAAACGAAATTAGCGCCAGCATGTGCTGGATAATCAGATAAGGACGGAACTGATTAGCTTGCTAGGTGGGCGCGATAGCGTATTAGGAATGCTGAAATTTTCACATCAGCTATTTAGTGTGCAAAAAAACTACTCAATGAAATTCAAAAATTAACGAGCCCTGCAACAGCTAAGCTATAAAAGCATAGTGATAAGTCAGAAAAGTCAACGCAAAAAAAAAGCCCATCTAATGATGGGCTTTTTCGGTATTAAATGCCTGGCAATGTCCTACTTTCACATGGGTTCCCCCACACTATCA
>Ga0209425_10001849_pt1 | contig 24378 bp, 20 predicted proteins | sample COG_05_FD_184749 | JGI IMG/M metagenome (GOLD analysis project Ga0209425, IMG submission 184749) | Pelagic Microbial community sample from North Sea - COGITO 998_met_05 (SPAdes) (version 2) | ecosystem: Environmental > Aquatic > Marine > Neritic zone/Coastal water | place: Helgoland, sampling...
GCATCGGCGTCGCCAATGCGAGACAGCTGTTGGCACGCTTCCGCTTTCTGTTGCAAGACCGCGTCGGAGCTGAGCACCGCAAGCGCGGTCTGCTGATCGGTGGCGAAGCTCGAGTTCGAGGCGGCAAGCGTCAGGAGGAGCGCTAGGAATAAATGGATAGTTTTCATTTTAAGCAGTGGGCTGGAAAGTTAAGCGTGCCAAGGAGCGCGACGCGCGCGGCTGCACATACGGTTGGCTTGATCGTCGTTGATGAAAGTCTCTGTCGTCGGATCGAAGTTGACGGTGCGACCGAGTTGCCAGCCGATCGCAGCGGCGTGGCAGGCGATATGACCGGAGCGAGTGACGTCTGCATTGGCAGCTGGCTTGCTGCGTGATTTCACACAGTCGAGGAAGTTACGAACGTGCCTGAGTGGATTCGTGCCAGAAATGTTGGAGGTTGGTTGGCCCACGAGTAGCGAGTCCGAGCTGGCGGCCATTTCGCCGGCGTCGGCAGTTTCGACCCAGCCAGCATCACCTTCGAAACGCACTGGGCAGGTGCCGCGCACATTCCAATCGCCCTCGCCTCTAAAACCAGCAAGGCGCATGACGAGCCTAATCCCGTTGGCATAATATCCAGTAATGGTGTCACCCGCATACTCGAATCGAATCGGCACGGTGCCGTCGGCACTGGCTGCCCACTGGCAAAGGTCGAGCGTGTGTGTGCCCCATTCAGGTAAACCTGCACCGCCATGTAAATCGTAGTGCCCACGCCAGCGACCCTGGACATATTTCTTATTGTAAGGCCGCCAAGGAGCGGGACCTAGCCAGCGGTCCCAATCGCAGACGGCAGGATCGGGTAAAGGTTCTTCGGCCAACCATTGTAGGTTGGGTCTGAGCCGGAGGATAGACGCGTGCACGGTATGAATTTTACCAAGCTTGCCGCTGCGGGCGAGATTGGCTGCGAACTCGAAATTGTCGACGCTGCGGCGTTGTGTGCCTGCTTGGAAAACGCGCCCGTAGCGATTGGTGGTATCCGCGAGTTCCTGACTTTCCTGAATCGTCATGCTGCACGGCTTTTCGCAATAGATATCTTTGCCAGCTTTGGCCGCGAGAATTGAGACCAGCGCATGCCAATGGTCGCCAGTGGCAGTCAGCACCGTATCAATATCCTTGCGCTCGAAGATCTCACGCATCTCGGAGGTTTTATAGCAGTCGTCGTAACCAAATTTTTTCATCGCTATGCGACGCACGATTTCGGCACGATCGGCTTGCGCATCGGCGATGGCGACAAATTGAACGTCTGGTTGCTGCAGAAAGCATCCAAGCACCTGGCGGCCGCGCGGGCCAATGCCGACTGCGCCGAGTACGATACGATTACTCGGTGCGACAGTGCCATTTTTGCCGAGCGCGCTGGCGGGAATGATTGTTGGCAGGCTCAAAGCGAGCGCTGCAGTTTTGAGGAAAGTGCGACGAGTTGGATTTTTCATGGCGGAGTTGTGAATGATTTGGACGAAGCTGTTACGAGTGTTGATTGCTGAGTGATTAGGCCTGCTTAACTTTTGTCCACTGCCCGGTTTTAGCAGAGCTAAGCACCGCGTCGGTGACGTAGTCAGTGCCAAGTGCATCTCTGAAAGTTGGACCGACCACTGCGCCTTCTGCAATCGCGGTAAAAAAATCAGCCACCTGATGAACGAAGGTATGTTCGAAGCCGATTTGCACACCGGGAATCCACCAGTGATCGAGATACGGATGCTCACCTTCACTGACATGGATGGATCGCCAGCCTCGCAGCGCACTTTCATCGCGATGATCAAACCACTGAAGGCGGTGAAGGTCGTGCAGATCCCAAGCGATGGAAGCATGTTCGCCGTTGATTTCGAATGTATTCAACGCTTTATGGCCCCGAGCGTAACGAGTGGCTTCAAACGTAGCGAGTGAGCCATTGCTAAAGCGCGCCAAGAAGGCAGAGGCATCGTCGATCGTGACTTCGTGCAGCTCACCAGAATCAGCGTCTTTGCGCTGCTTGATAAATGTCTCCGTCATACCACTGACCGTCTCAATCGAGCCATTTAACCACAGTGCGGTATCGATACAGTGGGCCAAAAGATCGCCGGTCACGCCGCTCCCTGCGACGGAGGCATCGAGGCGCCAGGTACCGGCACCGCCTTGAGGGACTTCCGCACTGATCGTCCAATCCTGCAGGAATTTGGCGCGATAGTGAAAGATCCTTCCCAGTTTACCAGAGTCGATCAGTTGCTTAGCTAAAGTGACGGCCGGCGCGCGGCGGTAATTATACCAGACCATGTTGGCGACGCCTGCTTTTTCAACGGCTTCGACCATGCGCAGCGACTCATCAGGATTCATCCCCAGAGGCTTTTCGCACATGACTATTTTTCCGGCTTTAGCGGCAGCGATGGCGATTTCAGCGTGCACATCATTGGTCGCGGCGATATCGATTAGATCAATATCCGGACGAGCGACTAGGGCTTTCCAATCGGTCTCAACGGATTCGTAGCCCCAATTCTCGGCAAAGGCTTGCGCCTTCTGTACATCGCGACCGCAAACGGCTTTCAAAACCGGTCGACGTTGAAGCGGAAAAAATTGAGGGGCTTGCCGAAAGGCGTTGGTATGGGCACGGCCCATTAATCCTGTGCCGACCATACCGACATTGAGTGGCTTCATAGTCATAAGGTTTTAATTTGTAGTTACTATTTAAATACTGCCTTAGGCTTTCCAGCCGTGATTGTTTCTGACTTCAATCATGGCAGTGAGAATGTCGTTCCACGTTTGCTGCTGGTTCATCACGCTGTTGGGAAACATACAACCGTCCCAACAGATGTGAGGCATCGACTGTGTCACAGCACCATTCGAATCGCGGAGCCAGTAACCTGAATCACGAGCAATGTTGAGCTTGCCCTTGGGGTCGGTGGCGACGCAGTGGCGGCCGGTTTTTTCGTGCGCTCCAGAGCCAAAGACAGAGCCATCATTCTGGGCTACGTGGAAGTCAATCGTCCAGGGGCGCAAGGCATCGGTGAGTTGCTTCATCGCGGCGCGAAATGCGCCGGGCTCCCAATCGAATTCAGCGGGGACAATGCGGTGCTCGGGAGCGTTTTCGCCCAAAGTGTAAAGCAGCGTGTGCGACATGTCTGCCTGAAACCCGACGACACCCGGCATGCCGGTTTCTTCGAGCAGGTCGAGCATGTGCTGCCAACTATGCATGCCACCCCAACAAATCTCTCCTTCAGCAGCGAGACGCTCACCTGCATCCTCTGCAATCTTACCCGCTTCACGAAACGTCTGTGCGATACGTGTCGTATTCGCTTTAGGATCCTTGGCCCAATCACCTACTGGAGCTGCTGAGTCTATGCGCACCACTCCGTGTTCGCGGATGCCGAGCTCACGAAGTCGACTCGCGATCTTTATCGATTTACGCACAGCATTGAGCCATCCTTCGCGACTGGCTTCGTCCCCCATCGCGGTGCCGTCAAACCAGACAGGAGCGACAAGCGAACCGATCTTAAGGTTTTTAGCCGCGACCTTATCAGCGAGCGCTTTGATCGCTTCGTCATCCGAATCGATATCAACGTGTGGGCTATAGAGGAACAGATCGACTCCGTCAAATTTGACTCCATCGACGTCGGCCTTTGCGGTGTAGTCCAGCATCGCATCCAGCTCAATCACAGGTTCTGAATCAGGTGCGCCTTTGCCGACGAGGCCGGGCCACATGGCGTTGTGCAGCTTTGGGAAATTATTGTCAGACATAATACTATGAGTTTTGCGGTCCGCCTAGAAAGAATTATTGCGGTAGGCTCCCATGACGGGGGCACTTGGGTTTACTTCAGGACCAAAGTAACGTAAGCAAACGAGTGGTTCAGTGCCACTGGTATTTTCGAACGTTACGCCGGCCTTAGCACCATCTTCGGTGCAGAAATATTCATCTTCAGTCAGTTCGTGGAAGCGAATCATCTTCGGACTGACCAGCGGCTCACCGTTGATAGTACCACACCCTTGAACGCAGATGAGGCCGTAGGCGCCGGAGTCTTTGATGACTGCTCGGCAACCGGGATCGATCGTAACTTCCTTGGCCGTAAAGTATTGAAAGGCGTCGACCTTGCCATAGACGATCCAGCGATCGACATAGCCTTCGCTGCGTGTATCCGCCACAGGGACGGGCTCCAGGTAGTGGTTGTCTTTAAAGTTCGGATCCACGTTCTTGTCCCAATCGAGTTGATCGACGATAAAGTCGATGTCCTGATGCTTCTCCTCAGGCATGTCTTTGACCAGTAGGCTCCACGGCACTTCGCGCCCTTCCACCAGGTTTTGATACATCCCGAAAACGTCACTCCCCCACTGTGGTTCGTAAGTGCAGAGGCTGCCAGGTGCGTGTAGGATACAGGGATCGATCAACCAGCCAGTGCCGGGCTTGAGGCGATACGCTTTGGAAAGATCCAAGATGCCATTGTCGCCCTTGTTCCAGTTTTTAATGCAATCACGCACTTGGTCCTTAGTCGTGCCTGGCTCAAGCCCCATGAAAGTGTAAGGAAAATTGTTGCCGACATTGTTATGCTGAGGTGGAAAGTAGTAGGACTCTGGCTTGCCCTCCTGAGCGACCAGAGCGGCCTGCTCGGCGTTTTGGTGCATGTGGTGAGGAATCGGCCCCATATTATCGAAGAACTTCGAATAAACCGGCCACTTGGCGTATTTATCCCAGATGGCTGCACCGACTAAGGAAGCGCCGCATTCGTCGACAGCGTCTTTCAAAGTAAACTTCTCGTGACCGACTACACAATAGCTGAGGCCTTCGTCATCTGCTCTGCCTTCGTTGGCGGTGACAGTCGTGGAAGCAAACCAGCGCTCGTCAATCCCACCTCGGTTGAGACCGTAGGCGTAGGTGTCATCCGGATGGAGCTTGATACGGAGACCTGGCTGAAGAAACGATCTTGGGACCCATGTCGGCGCCAGACGAAGAAGACCTCCTGTGCGTGCAAGCTCGGCTGCGACGATTGACTTCAGGTGACTCTTGGCCTGCGTGAGATCGGTGATGGTAGTGATAGCCATTTTTGATTTTTTTGGGGGTTAAAGGGGTAACATCACATACTTGATGCAATACTGATTCGATATACATCTTAACCGAATCTGGCAATATAGACTAGAAACAGAGCGGCATATTTTAGTCTAGGAACGTCATTTAGTTGCGCAAGCGCGCAAGCTCGACTCAATATTCCAACGTTCTCGTTTGTGCGCTGCACGATGAGGCATTGCTGCCGGCCGCACCACGCGGTGAATTTCGGCCGACAGGCGGGAGCTAAACCTGAAAACGAGTCCGGTATTGACGAGGCGTTTCGGCCATAATTCGCCGAAACTCTTTGGCAAAATGACTTTGGTCGGAGAATCCATACTCGCTAGCGACTTCAGCAATCGAAAATTCAGAATACACTAATGCGGTGCAGCTCATTCGAACGCGAATCCGTCTGATATAGTCGTGCGGCGTGCACACATAAACCGCTCGAAATTTCCGCTCTAGTGCCCGCACTGATAGATTGCAGGCATCCGCGAGATCTTTACTCGTTATAGAATTTTTGAAATTTTTGCTGATGAATCGTACCGCCTCTCCGAGTTGTGAGTCCGAGTTACGACTGATGGCTTCATCGGTTTTAGGTCGGGTAATTCCCGCGTTGCCCACAATCTGCCCAGATTCGTCATGTAGTGGGATTTTGGAAGTCAAACACCAGCGCGCGGTGTGATCAAAGCGCCCGACCATTTCCAGTCTCGAAAAAATACGTTCGCCCCGAAGAACTCTTTCGTCATCGATTCTGTATTGGTTGCCGAGGGCTTCACCGCAGAGATCATAATCGTTATGACCGATAATTTCTTGCCGATTCTTAAAGCCGAAATTGATAAGAAAGGAGCTGTTCACCCATTGGTAGGCACCAACCTTGTCTTTAATCCACAGAGGCGTGTCCTCTAAACAGTCAAATAGCTCAACGATTTCGGGAACCTCAATACCCATCCGTTTTAAAACGGATGGCATCGTATACGCGTCTTCGCTGTCAGTCATTTGATCGGCGTTTTGAGCATACAGAGGTCAATTCAACAGTATGCTTACTTGCGAATCTGATAGTCGGTCTGCTCTGCAATAAGTTTTTGAATACTTTCGAAGGCGGTGTTCACTTCCTTATCCTTAAGGGTGCGGTCGGCGGCACGGAAACTCATGCTCACTGCGAGGCTCTTCTTACCTTCAGGGAGACCTTCGCCTTGGTAGACATCAAACACGCGAACGCTTTCGCAGTTGAAACCTTGGGTGGCTTTTTTAGCGAATTTGGCGACATCGTTTTGCACCTGTCCAGCGAGCACAGCTTGATCAACAATAAGCGCCAGATCTTTTGATGACGCTGGTTGATTGCTGATCACGCTGTGGCGACCGCGCTTAGCTTTGCGCTCAAAGAACTTCGGAGTCATCAGCACCGAACCGGCAATGACGGCTTGGTCGATATCCCAGCGATCCTTGAGAGTTGCGACATTCAGCAGACCGACGGTTGCTTCAAAGCCCATCTTGGCAAAGTCGCCAGCATAGGCGGATTGACCGCCCTGCCAAAGCTTGCACTCCGCAATCGGATTGTAGTTAAGCTTGCTAGAGGCGGTGCCAGCCAGATCGAGAATATTACCTGCGAGTGTGCGTGCGGTGTAGAAATCGGCGACTTCGCGCTGACGCCATTCGCGGCTGACTTGATCGGCAAGGATGACAAAGCTGACCGAAATGAGTTCGACCATCTCGCCCTTCACTTCGCGATAAACGTGACCACGCTCAAAGAAGCGTGACGCGCCAGTGCCCCGAGCTTTATTGAGCTTGAGCACATCTAACAGCCCTGGGATCAGTGACGGGCGCATGTGGCTTTGATCGCTCTGCAAGGGATTATCCAAGGCCAACACCTTGAAGCCGCCGTCGCCAAAGAAGAACTGAGTCTCTTCGGGATCGCGCAGCGAATAGAGGTATGCTTCGTTGAAGTTTTGACCCGTCAAGTAATCGGCGACCGATTCGTTGACTGTGTAAATGCGGTGATCTTCGGTGCTGATACCACGCGCGACGACTTCGGACTCAGGAATACGATCGGTGCCGTAGACACGAATGATTTCTTCGATGAGATCGACATCACGTTGCAAGTCTTGACGGAAGGATGGAATGGAAACTTCCCAGCGCGGGGAACCGTCAGCTGCGTCGTGAATAGCAACTCCAAGCCCAAGTGATTCAAGCACGGCTTGCATTTCTTGGTCACTAATATCGAAGCCGATAAACTTACGAACACGATCTGGGCACAACGCGACCTCTGTGATCGTCGGCGGCTCAGCGCCCTCTTCGATCAAATTACCATCGACGGTGCCGCCAGCAACTTCGAGAATCAAATCGACTGCACGCAATGATGCGTAAGTCACACCCTTCGGGTCGACTCCACGTTCGAAGCGATAGGAACTGTCGGAAGACAGACCAAGTTTGCGGGCTGTGGCGCGCACAGATGTGGGCGCAAAATATGCGGCTTCGAGAACGATGTCGGTGGTGGAGTCGTCAACCTCGGCGTCGACAGAACCCATCACGCCTGCGACTACGAGCGCACGCTCAGTGTCGGCGACGACTGCCATATTGGCATTTAGCTTACGCTCAACATCGTCGAGTGTGGTAATCTTTTCGCCCTCGCTCGCCATGCGGACGACGAGCTTGCCACCCTTGATTTTAGCCGCATCAAATGCGTGCAACGGTTGGCAGGTTTCATGCAGCACATAGTTCGTCACATCGACGACGTTGTTGATCGAACGCTGACCAGTGGCTTCGATGGCATCCTTGAGCCACTTCGGGCTGGGACTGACCTTCACACCTTTGATGCTAACCGCAGTATAATGTGGGCAAGCTTCAGGGGAGCTAACTTCGACGCCGGAAATGAGCGGTTCGCCATTGCTAGCGTTTTCGGTGCTAGCTTTGACTTCTGGGTATTTTACCGCGAGGCCGAACTTGGCGGCAAGTTCGCGAGCGACACCAATGTGGCTGAGCACATCGACTCGGTTAGGAGTGATCTCTAGGTTGAGAACCGTGTCACCATCGGTGTAGAGGTCGTTGACTGGAGTGCCGAGTGCAATGCTCTGATCAAGAATCATGATGCCGTCGTGGTCTTGACCGACCTGCAGTTCTTTAGATGAGCACATCATGCCAGCCGACGGTTGGCCGCGCAGCTTGGACGCCTTAATCTTAAAATTGCCTGGGAGCACCGCACCAGGCAGTGCAACCATCACGTGGTCGCCTTGAACGAAATTCTTGGCACCACAGACGATGTCGTGGACTTCGCCCTCTTTGCCGGTGGAGACCTTGCAGCAGCGCAGGCGGTCGGCGTCTGGATGTTGTTCGAACTCGAGCACTTGGCCGACGACGACGTTGTTGAGCTGCGGTGGGCCGAGCTTCTCTATCTCTTCGATATCGAAGCCGAGTAATGGCAGCACCTCTTGCAGCACCTCAGGTGAATGCTCGACGGGATCGAGATCGATGTAGTTTTTTAGCCAGTTGTAGGAAATTTTCATTTCAATAAATACTTTTTAAATGTGTTTTTTGAACCACGAATGGACACCGATTAAGACGAGTGCACTCGCTACGTGTCATCTACATTAGTGTTTGTTCGTGTGGATTCGTGGTTTCGAGTTTAGCGCTCTAGGCGAACTGCTTGAGGAAGCGGACGTCGTTTTGGTAATAGTAGCGGATGTCATCGACGCCTTGCAGAATCATCGCGATCCGCTCGATGCCCATGCCGAATGCGTAGCCAGTGTAGACTTCGGGATCGATGCCGACAGCCTTGAAGACTTCCGGATCGACCATGCCACAGCCCATGATTTCGAGCCACTTGTTGCTGAGCTTACCAAGATCGGGCGAGAAGAAGTCCATCTCGAAGCTTGGCTCTGTGAATGGAAAGAAACTCGGGCGCAAACGAGTCTTAGCCTTGGGTCCAAAAATGGTCTTTACGAAATGATCGAGCGTGGCTTTGAGATCGAGCAAGGTGACGTCCTTATCTACGTAAAGGCCCTCGATCTGGTGAAAATTCGCGCTGTGCGTGGCGTCCGGTGTGTCACGACGGAAGCAGCGACCGGGAGCGACGATGCGGATCGGCGGTTGCTGCTTAAGCATGCTACGGATTTGCACGGTCGAAGTGTGGGTGCGCAGCAGATATTTCTCCTCGGCGTGCTTGGCGACGTTGTTGACCTTTAAATCGTCGGGCAGGTAGTACGAGTCCTGCATATCGCGGGCTGGGTGGTCGCTGGGAATGTTGAGTGCGTCGAAGCAGTAATGCTCGGTTTCGACCTCGGTGGCCTCTGCGACGGAGAAGCCGATACGGCGAAACAGCTCGACCATCTCCTCGCGGACCTGCGAGATCGGGTGCAGCGTGCCGCGATCGAGGTCGGGACAGGGCAAGGTCGGGTCGATGGCGGGACCAAGCTTGGCGGCCAATTCGGCGGCCTCGAGGCGAGCGATGACTTCGTCAAACGCCGCTGTCACGGAGTTCTTGGCCTGATTGATGTACTTGCCCATGGCAGGCTTATCCTCTTTGGGGACCTGGCCCATGCGCTTCATCACATCGGTGAGAGTGCCGTTGGGACCAGAGATCGTAGCCTTAAAGGCCTCAAATTCTGCGCGTGTTTGAATATTGGGTGCGTTGTCCCGCACGCCCGCTACGATGGCTGTTAACTGTTCTTGCATGATTGCTACCGGTTAAAGTGAATAAATAGGGTTTCAACCTGTGGAATTTTGTCGAGACGGATTTCGCGGTATTTCAATCATTCAAGCGCCTGCAAAGTTCAGCACAGCGGTCACGCGCGATCAAAGCGATGCTTAGTGCACCCAATTCAGCGAATAATCTTTTCATCGAGTCTACAATGATCACTGAATACCACGATGCATTTGCCGATCATCTACCAGAGCACGGACTACGTCGCGATCGACAAGCCAGCAGGCCTGCTGGTGCACCGTACCCAGCTCGATGCGCACGCCACTGAATTTGCATTACAACTTCTACGCGACCAGGTCGGCAAAGAGGTCTTTTTATGCCACCGGCTCGACCGAGCCACCAGTGGCGTGCTTCTCTTCGCGCTGAATCGTGAGGCGCTCTGTTTTGCTCAGGCACAATTCGCAGAGAGAACCACTCACAAAGAATATCATGCAGTCGTGCGTGGCTGGGCAGCAGATGCTGGCGAGATCGACTACGACTTGCGCAGTGAGGATCAACCAGCAAAATCTCAAAGTTCACAAACGCGCTATAGCTGCCTCAAACGCGTTGAGCTAGCGTTACCCGTCGGCCGCTATCCGACTGCGCGATTCTCGCTACTTAAGCTAATCCCATTGACCGGACGAAAGCATCAACTACGCCGTCACATGGCCCATCTTCGACATCCGATCCTCGGCGACACTTGCCACGGCGACAGCGCCCAAAATCGCTTTTTACGGCAACATTTCGGCGTGCAACGGCTACTACTCCGAGCGACTAAACTGGAATTCAATTTACCGCATAGCGGTACTCGTCTGCAACTGCAAGCGCCGCTGGCATGTGAATTCAATCAACTCGTCGAGGCGCTCAATCTTGCATAGCACTGACTTCGCTAGGCGAAAACAGGTCTAAAATTCTCTGCTTAAGCAAAGCGATCTTTAGCGGCTTGCTGAGGTAAGCATCCATTCCACCCTTTAGGCAACTCGCCTCATCGCTCGACAACGCATTTGCCGTTAGCGCAACAATCTTAACGTCCTTCACCGCATCCCCTGCAGCTCCTTCACGAATCAGAGCAGTCGCCTCCATTCCACCCATCTCCGGCATTTGTAGATCCATAAAGATCAGGTCGCAGTCATTATCCTTTAAATACTCGATGAGCTCAGCACCGTTTTCATGGCACTCTGCTTGCCAACCCAAACTACGTAACATCATGACCAACAATCGCTGGTTTGCCAAATTATCTTCTGCAATCGCAATTTTAAGCGGGATCTCATCACCTAACTTCTGCCGACTCGTGGCCTGAGACTGAGGATCAGTCACTCGTGGCTGTTTTAAAGGCATGCTCCCCGGCATCAGATTTTCGCCTTGCTCAACGACCTCCACTGGAATCCTCGCAAAGAAACTAGAACCTTTACCGACTCGACTCGTCGCCCAAACTTTGCCCCTCATCGCCTCTGCTAAACGCTTGCAGATGACTAATCCTAACCCGGTTCCGCCGTATTTCCGAGTCGTCGATGAATCGCCCTGAGAGAATGGACGAAATAGCTTCCGCAACTGCTGAGAGTCGATACCGATACCAGTATCACGTATCTCAAATTCAATCGAATACTTACCACTCGCATCAGGGACTGAGTCACAGATCACGATGATTCGAATCTCTCCTTGGGAAGTAAATTTAACCGCATTTCCCAACAGATTCGTCAATATCTGCCTGATTCGTGTCTCATCCCCGGCAATACTGCGTGAGACCTCCTGACCGATTTCAATATCAATCACGATTCCCTTTTGCGTCGCATCATTAAAAAACAAACTAACCACCTCACGTAGCATCGTGACCAAATTGAACGTGCGTACTTCCAAGTTTATAAGTCCCGATTCGATCTTAGAGAAGTCCAGCACATCACTAATCAACGCCATCAAAGTATTGCTACTGGAACGAGCTGTATCGACATAATCCAATTGCTCTTCATCGAGCTTGGTCTCTGCAAGCATATCAATAAACCCGATCACACCATTCAATGGAGTGCGGATTTCATGACTGATCGTCGCCAAGAATTCACTCTTCGCACTATTGGCAATATCAGCCTCTTGTGCGGAAGCCCGCGCTTCCTCAATCACATGACTTAGACGCTGGTTGACCTCCTCGAGCTCGCGCTTCGCCATTTCCGCGTCTTCCATCATACTGAAAGCGACCTTCCCTCCCTGACTTAGTTCCTGAGCATTATTTAGCAAATCATTGTTCATACCAACCAACTCTTTCTCGGCATTTTTCCAACGCTGCTCCTCTTCAGCTCGTTCATACAAAGCATCCCGCATCTTGTCGGCAACTCCCTTAAATTCCGCAAAATTAAACATCTGAGGCAACAATGATGATCCCTGGCTACCACCGCTGGAAAATCGGTCGCCCAGCAAGTTTAGGTTCTGCTCGACCATCGATGCAATGTACTTAGAAGCAATCACTGGGATAGCTATGCCAATCATCAAAATAGCTAGAGCAAATGTCACTTCTAACAGAAAATCCTGATTCAAATTACGTAAATGCTCACCCCGAATCGCTTCAATCTCATTAATACGATCGCCAGGGAATTCACTCATTTCCAAAACCAATCCATTTAATTGAGCCTCGAGTTCGGCTTTACCTTGTTGGAAGTCAGAGAATTTATTCGAAACAAGCAGACCAATCAGCAGGCATAACACCAAGACCATCGGCAGTCCGGCATACAAAATAAACGACTTCGCAATCGAACTAGAACGATTATTCATGCTTCACCGCCTCCTTGGTTATGAATTTTTGCTTAACCAATCGCGACACATCCGTGTTCGAATCCACTTGATAACGAGCAGGCTGCCCGGCCTGCTGCAGTATTTCATTTACCTGCGCCTTCAATTCCAATACCCGGTCTTCGCGACGCACGATTCCTTTCTTGAAACGCTCTAAATCTTCGATCAGGCGCTCATGTTCGCCCAAGGTCTTTTGAGGCAAACGAGAAAAAATAGCTTCGACCAAATGATGCTGAGGGATATAGTGCCAACTAATCAGCAATTGCACTGGCTTACCATCAGCCTGCTGACAGACGAGCTCTTCTCGGACACCAGCAGTACCAGTTTTTATTTGATACACGATATTCGACAAATGCACTGAATCAACTCCCAACACTTCCTCTAAGCTGGCACCTGCTAAATTTCTATTCGCCGAAATGCTCATCAGGTCGAAAAAACCAGAACTGACACGGTCAATTATTAGACTACCAGGGTCAAAAGTTATCAAACAAGCGGCTGAATTCGCGTATAATTCATTTGTGCGAGCAGCATTCAGGTCAAGCAGCAGCAAATGCTTTCGCTCAGCGAGCGCCAATTCGTAAGCCAAAAATCGTTCACGATATACAAAGAACCCCATTGTTAAAGCACCCAACGAAGCAAGAATCACTGTTTCAATCGGTTCGACCCCGATTTGCGATAAAACCAGACTCAGCGCTGCAAGTAAAAACAAACCAGTAGCAACGCCAACTAAAATATGGTGAGACTCAGATTCAGTAGGTTGATCAGTTTGTTTATCCGCGGGCATAATTAATTACAGAGACACACAATAGCACATCACCATTAAAGGAAGCAACTGATAGTACCGCATCTTCCTTCAAGCAATGAAAATATGCCGTCCCAGAAGGCCTTTTCCAGTCAGTTACAACTCGACCTCAGCGGAATCCCGCCACAGATAATCCAACCGATACAAATCACGTATTTCCTCGGTTTGTAGGTGGACCATAAAATCAAAGGCATCCACTACAATCCAGCCGCTTCCGACTTCACGATCTTGTCCAAGGAGCTTTATCTCAGCCTCACTTAGCGCCTTATCCAATTCCGCCTTAATCGCTTTCACATGGGGATTTGAAGTACCTGTCGCCAGGATCATATAATCGGTGATAGAGGAAGTCTCCCGCACATCGAGCACGCGAATTGCCTCGCCTTTTTTATCTTCGATTGCGGATACCGCGCAGCGAATTTCGTCGAGCGTCGAGTTTGTTTGATTCTGTTTTGAAGTGGCCATAGAGTTTTTTACTGCAAGTTCGTATAAAGCTCCTGTTCCGAAATGAAAGCCTGAACTGCCACTGGCACCAAACCTTCTAGCGACCGCCCCTCCCGACAGTACTGCCGAATCACACTTGAACTATCCGTCATTAGCGGTGCATCGATCACTTGATAGCGTAATTTGGGGATCAAAGCGGAGGCCTCCAGATGTGATCCTGGCCTAGCAAACACTAAAAAAATCACCCGCTCGATCAATTCCTCAATTCGATGCCAGCGATCCAATTGTTCAAACTGATCGGCACCAATAATCCAATATAGCTCGGTATCGGGATGCTCTGCTGAAAAATGTCGTACCGTATCAATCGTATAGCTCAACCCACCACGCTCTATTTCAGACCCGTCCAACTCGAAGCGCGCCTCGCCCTGCAGTGCAAGAGAGAGCATCTGTAAGCGCACTGCAGCATCCGTGAGCGGCGCGTGGGCCTTTAACGGTGACTGCGCTGCAGGAATAAACACGACTCGGTCTAGCTGCGCTTGCTCCAACGCGTAACGCGCCACTTGCAGGTGGGCACGATGCACTGGATCAAACGCACCGCCATATAAAGCGCAGCGTCTCAGTCTCTTTTGTTTCGCCACATCTTTCATACTTTCAGCAGATTGTTTTGACCTTTAACGGATACTGATTGATAGCTTTTGTCCAGAATCCATGAAGCGCAACATACAAACTGACTACGTGACGCCCTCTTACAGATCCCTGGCCGAGACACTCGAAAACGCCCTCGACAGTGTAGATCAAAACGGCCCATCGATCGGCGATCTCACCAATGCTGTCGGCGAAAAAGGCTTCGGCCTCCTTCTGGTGCTGCTGTCACTCCCCAGCGCCTTGCCGGTGCCCGCGCCTGGCTACAGCACGCCGTTTGGCATCGTCATCGCACTAATCGCGCTTCAAATGCTCATGGGCCGCCAAACCGTGTGGCTGCCTGCTCGCCTACAGCGCATTCGTATCAAACCCTCACTAGCCAAAAAGATGAGCCGCGCTGCGACTAAATTTCTGCGTGCCGTCGAGCACTTGATTCGCCCTCGGCAACAATGGATACGCGCCCAACTAGGGCAATCTGGTCTAGCCATCGTCATCCTGATCATGGCCTGCCTAATGATGCTCCCTATCCCGTTAACCAATACACTTCCGGCCATGGTCATTTTTCTGATCGGCGTCGGCCTATCAGAAGGGGACGGCCTACTCGCGATCGCTGCCTTCGCGGTTGGTTGCGTCGCAGTCGTGCTTTACGGCTACATTATCTACCTAGTGCTTTCGCAAGGCCCAGAGGCGGTTGACGGCGTCAAAGACTGGATCAATGCACGCCTTGGAATGGGCGCATAAAAAATCCCTGCTGAACAGATCAACAGGGATTTTTAAAACTGGTAGGCCCACAGGGATTTGAACCCCGAATGACTGCACCAAAAACAGTAGTGTTACCATTACACCATAGGCCTTTAAAGTTGGCGAAGAGTAGAAATGATCCCCCACTCGTCAAGCACTCACTTAAAGAATTTCATAGTTTTTAAAATCAATCGCAAGTCCTGAATTAGAGCAGTGATTTTTACGGTTATTCTAGTGTCGATTCTCAAATCGATGAGTTGACGTCTTGCTAAAAACAACGTTTAAAACCCTTTTAATGGATGAAGTAGACAAAACTAGCCTAAAGCCGAAATATCGTCGTATTATATTAAAGTTGAGCGGCGAAGTGCTGCGCAACACCGAAGATGGTGATCCCATCGACGCTAAAATCCTCAAGAACATCTGCCAGGAAGTCAAAAAAGTCGCCGATATCGGTGTCGAAGTTGGCCTAGTAATTGGTGGCGGTAACATTTTCCGCGGCCTCAGTGGCGCAGAGATGCGCGGAGTCGATCGCACGACTGGTGACTATATGGGCATGCTGTCGACTGTCATCAACGGCCTCGCCTTTATGGACTGCCTCGAAAAGCTCGACGTCACCGTGCGTCTACAAAGCGCCATCCCGATGGATAAGCTCGCCGAGCCTTTCATTCTGCGCCGCGCCACACGCCACCTAGAACGAGGCCGCGTGGTGATCTTTGCTGGCGGCACTGGCAACCCCTACTTCTCAACCGACACCTGCGCGGCGCTACGCGCCAGCGAAATAGGAGCCGACATGCTCATGAAGGCCACTAAGGTTGATGGCATTTACAACAAAGACCCACACAAGCACGATGACGCCGTCAAATACGACCACCTTGAATACATCGACGCACTGCGCGATCGCTTAAGCGTAATGGATTCCACTGCCTTCTCGCTGTGCATGGAAAACAAAATGCCAATTCTCGTCTTCAGTATGCGTGAGCCTGGCGCCATCCTCCGCGCAGTGATGGGCGAAGACATCGGCACACTTGTTAATTAACACCTACACTTTCAAATAATTCAACACCGCTACAATTATGGAACCAAAAGACATCCTCAAAATGCTCGCTGCCGACCTTAAAAAAGCAGTTGATCATACACTCAACCAATTTAGCAGTCTGCACACTGGCAAAGCATCCCCAACAATGCTCGATTCAGTTCGCGTTACTGCCTACGGCAGCACCGTCACATTGAAAGAGGTCGCGGCAGTCACCACTCCCGACGCCAAGACCATCATGGTTCAGCCTTGGGATAAGAGCATTATCCGTGATGTCGAAAAAGGTATACAAGAAGCAAACCTCGGCCTCAACCCGATGGTCGATGGCGGCATCCTTCGCGTGCCCGTACCGGAACTGACCGGCGAGCGACGCCAAGAACTAGCGAAAACTGCTAGCAATATGGCAGAAGATGGCCGCGTACGAGTACGTCAAGCTCGGCGCGAAGCACTCGATCTTTTTAAGACTGCGAAAAGCGATGGTCTTTCCGAAGACGATTTTAAGCGCTACGAAAAAGAGGTACAAAAAGAACACGACGATTTTATCTCTGAAATCAACCAGCAGTTAACGGCCAAGGAAGCAGACCTAAAGAAGGTCTAATTTAAACGTGCTTCCACTTCAACAGGCCAAACGCGTCGTCATTAAACTCGGCACCGGTGTCTTAACATCTGGTATCGGCGATTTGGATACAGCGCGCATTGAAGCGCTTTGCTATCAGGTTAAAGCGCTGCGCGACCGCGGAATCGATGTCATACTAGTCAGTTCTGGTGCAGTCGGCCTTGGTATGGGTAAGTTAGCATTGGAGCAACGTCCGAAAGAGCTCGCCATGCTACAGGCTTGCGCCGCAGTTGGGCAAACGATTCTGATAAACACTTGGCAAAAAGGATTTGATCCACATGGGCTGACCGTTGCGCAGATACTTCTTACCCGCGAAGACCTGCGCGCCAAGCACCGCCACAATGCAGTCTTTAATACCATCGAACGACTGCTTAGCAACGGCACGGTGCCGATCGTTAACGAGAACGACACCGTCAGTGCCTCCGAAATAAAATTTGGCGATAACGATACGCTATCTGCCCTCGTCGCCAGCGTCAGCAACGCAGACCAACTCTTCATCCTTTCCAATATTCCAGGCCTCATCGACATACAAGGCACTGGCGAAGTCGTCCCCTATGTCGAAAAGATAACTCCCGCGATCGAGGCCATGGCACAAGGTACCAAGCAAGTCACTTCGGTCGGCGGCATGATCAGCAAATTATCCGCCACTAAAATCGCCCACCGCGCAGGTTGCGGCGTGACCATCGGCAGCGGCCAAGATGCCGAACTATTTAATAAGCTCCTCGCGGGCGAAAGCGTCGGCACCTACTTTGCGCCGAGTGCAGAGCCAATCAAATCGCACAAACGCTGGATCGCGATACAAGATCATACACACGGCACCCTCACAGTCGATGCTGGCGCCGCCAGCGCGATACAGCAATCTGGCAAGAGCCTACTTTCCGCGGGTATTGTTAACTGTGAAGGTGACTTCGAAGAAGGCGATGTAGTGAAAATTTGCACCGCAGATGGCAGCGCCATCGCCCACGGTCTCGCTGCGATCAATTATACTGATTTATCCAGTATTTTAGAGCACCGTGGAGATGCCAACCAGAGCGATGCCGCTGACCACCACTCCAGCGCGATCGTCCACCGCGACCATCTAGTGCTGCTCGACTGAGCTCAACCTAAAGACCTCTAGCTACCAAGGTGCCATTCTAGCGGTTACTGCGCCAATCATTCTCGGCTTTGTAATCCGGATTCTCAGTTGTCATCACCGCGCCGGAATGGTCACGCCAGACGTGCAGCATCTTTGTCAATTTAGCAGCCAGTTCCGGCATGGAAGCGGCGAGGTCGTTGGTCTCGCCAAGATCATCGCGCAGATTATATAACTCGACCTTTCCGGTCTCAAAAACTTCGACAAGCTTGTAGTCACCAGCACGCACCGCACCGGCAGGCCCCATAGTGTTGATGTGGTGGTAGTGAGGGTAATGAAAATAGATCGCCTCGCGTTCGAGCGTGTCTTGTTGACCGCTGAGCAGAGGTTGGAGGCTGACGCCGTCCACATGCTGCTGCGGTTGTAGCGGTAAGCGAGCCAGCTCAAGGATCGTCGGGTACAAGTCGGTGGTGATCACTGGCTCTTCAAGTGTCAGTCCGGCTTTGACCTTGCCCGGTAATTTAACGATCAGCGGCACGCGAATGCCGCCTTCATATATCCACGCCTTGCCCGCACGCAGCGGACCACTGGAAGTCGGCGACATCGGCCCTGAGCCTGTCGACAGTCCGCCATTGTCTGAGCAAAATAGAACAATGGTATCATCTTCAATTTCCAGTCGTTTTAGGGAATCGATAATCCGGCCAACATTTTCGTCCATACTCTCGACCATACAAGCGTAGGCAGCATTATCTTGATGCGCATGGGAAAAGCTCTGATGCTCTGGCAAGGCCTCGCGCATGGTGGCATTCAAGCCCATCGCTGCTGCCTTTTTACGGTATTTATCCAGCTTGTCAGTGCGTGGCTGGATCGGTGTGTGCACCGTGTAATACCACATATTCAAAAAGAACGGCTGATCGCTATCGGCTTGTGCCTCAATAAAACCGATCGCCTTATCAGTCAACGCATCGGTCAGATAGTCGCCCTCTGTGCCGTCGTCCAGATCTGTTATGTTATTTTGCGGATATTTCTCATGCGTATAAGGGAAATAGTAGGCAGCGGGCTGGCCCTTTTTTCCTCCGGCTACATTGACATCGAAGCCGTTGGCCTCCGGAAAGTGCGTCCGCCCTTTTCCATGATGCGCCTGCAAGTGCCATTTACCGACGTGCGCAGTGGCATAGCCCGCGGCTTGCAAGGCCTCCGCCAAAGTCACATCTTCGGGCGGCATATTGCCAACTACCTGAGGTGGCTTGAGTTGATGGCCAGGCCCATGAGCACCGCCATAGCCGCTGTGGTTCGTCAGTCCGATTCGGCTCGGATATTTACCCGTCAAGATACTGGCCCGCGTCGGCGAGCAAACAGGATTAGCGGCATAGGCGTTACTAAAAAACACGCCCTCGGCAGCCAGCGCATCCACATTCGGGGTTTCATAAAAGGTGCTGCCCGTCAGCCCCAGATCGGCCCAGCCCAAATCATCGATTAAGAAAAGGACGACGTTCGGTCGGTCTGGTCCATTCGAACTGTTAGCAGGGGCCCTACCGGCGGACGCCTGCACCGAAGCGGCGCTGGCGATGAGGCCAACGATCGCCAAGATACTGGTGGAGAAATTATTCAGTTTATTATTCATTTGCGATGGCTTTTGATCCCCCGAAGCTTACTTCGGCTTTTTAGGGAGGTCAACGCTCCGTCGTTGCCGCCGAACTGGAAAATACTGCATAAAAATCGAGATTGATGAAATCTACGTGCGGCAATGACGGAGCATTGCCCTCGAATCTTGATCCCATTATCTGCTAATTTAATTAAACCACTTTAGCGTTCTTCACGCCTGCAGATTACTGCCCGACAGAGAGTGCAATTGACTGTGCGGCACCCCACTGACGACCAGCCACATTAACCTGCCACAGATTGTCACCGAGATCGACGACTGAGACGATCTCGCAGTTCACAGAGCCTGCGGCTTTGAGCGCTTGCTTGCTGAAGAAAGTCAGGCTGCCCTCTTGCGCACCAGCGTCGCTGAGTTCAATTTCAATACTCGAAGAAGTCACCCGCAGACCGTCGATTTCGGTCGCACCGATCGAGAGGTGTAGATTCGAGCCGACCAAAATTGGACGATTGGAATCTAATGGCGTAAAGCGCAGTAGAGCGGATGAATAGTGCTCCAACGGCACCGTGGTGTAAGTATCTGTGGCAGTGGCTATCACCCGATTGCTCCAGAAGTCGAACACCGCACAGGGCACGCCTGCTGGCAATCCGGCTATTTTGAAATCGAGCGTGAGCGGCTTAGTACCTTCGGTGGAGTTGTAGAGATTATAGACCGCGAAATCGCCGAAAGTGCGCTTCGCCGCAAAGCCAAAAATTGCATTATCTGGCGTGTTGCCGAGCGTCAGCAACTGCGCTGGCTCGCGACTGCCGGGGCGCATAATCTCGAAGTTGCGCCACAACTTCTTAGCATCAGTTGTATTCAACGGCTCGCTGGTCATCGCAGTGCCACCGACTAAGGCAACAACGTTGTGCCAGGTGCGCCACATGCCTTCACCTTGTGGCGTTGGACCCAGCTTACGGCTGGCGAGTCCAGTTGCCAAATACGCAACATCCGCATCGTTCTGCCACCAGACATTGTCATAGATTTGAAAGCGCAGGACGGACTTCAGGCACTTATTGAAATGCGCTGGATGCGAGTCAGGCCCAACGCGGGCGGCATCAATGAAACCAATCACACCGCGAGTTGGAGCTCCGAGGCAGGAGAGAATATACATCTCATCGCCAGCCGCTTCACGGTAGAGCGTATACAGTTCACGAAAGACTTGTAGGCGTGTCTTGGTCGGATCGACAAAGCGATTGCCGATACCGTTGAAGTCGATCTTGATATAGCCGAAGCCGCGTTCACGCGCATCGTTGATGATGTTAAACAGAAATTTTTTCGACTCTGGATGGTCGGGATTGATCCAGTTCGCACCGGCGGGGTGGAACGGGTTCGCATTCATGAAACTCGCGATACCTTTAGCATTGCTCTGAATTGCGTCCGGGTGCTCAGCCGCCCACGGATGCTCGGGATTGATCATCAAAGGTGCAAACCACACGCCGGGAATATTACCTGATTCGCGAATACGCTTGGCAACCGACGCCATGCCATCGGGGAACTTTTCGTTGGCGCTCCAGTCGCCATCCATTTTTTGGTAACCGTCGTCGATCTGAATGATGCCTTTGCCGAAAGTGTTGGGGTTCGCCTCAATCGTATCGGTAATGTTCAGCACGTGGGCCGCATCGATGTTGGTGGTGCGATCATACCAGCTGCACCAACCATAGACTGCGCCTTTGTTGCGGCGCACACCATGTGTCGTCGCCACCCAACGCGTCCAGATGTCCGTCGAAGTCGTTGACGGCTCAAACGAGAAGAGCATCTCCTCACTGCGACGGCTTTCGCCGGCACGCACGAGCACGCGGTCCATATTCGCCGATGCGACCATCGCCTGATCCACAAATTGGACATTACAATACGCCTCAGCAGGCCCGACTGGCCCCACCAAGAAACCATCACCATTGGCTCGATACAGCATCGCGGCTTCGTTCAATGCCGCCTCTGCAATATCCAAAGTGAGTGCTGGCTTATCCTGCATCAGCGGCGTCACGAGCCACTCCGCCGCATTTTCAACACTGAACGTGCCGCCCGGTTGCTTGCGGGTATCGACCAAGTCAAAGGCGTTCAAGTTAACATCCTGCTCGCTACGGTTATGAAATATGCCCTGCACGGTAAAGGCACGCAGGCTCTTCAATCGCTTCAAAGTCAATGTGTATTGAAACGTATCATTGCCCAATGTCACTGTGCTGATCACCGCATCACCAAACGGCGTAGTGCCGACAGTCTCGCTTATAGGGGAAAGCAACGCTGTGCCCTTAGTGCCGACCCGCTGATTTTTCCCATCTTTGGAATACACCGCCGACGAGACGGCTTGGAATTCGGCAATGCCCTCGGCATCCACCACGATTCGTTGGCCATCCTCGGATAAGCGAACCCAAGCCGTATCCGCAGCCACAGCAATCGATTGAGAACAGAGCGCTAACGCGCCGACTAAAAATAATTTGGAATGTTTCATATACATAATTTATCTATTAAAAGAGACTTTCGTTCAGCCTAACAAGCCAAGCTGATCACAGCTAAACTAGCGGTATCATAACAGATAAAACTGCTTTGCCTACCCTCTTTTTAGAGGGCAGGCTTGTTCCAAAGCTGCCCCGCGCTGGCGGACTTTTGCCTTTCGCTCTAGTCTGTTTCCTAGACTACGGACCGAGCTCAGTTCTGGTAACCAAGCTTCGCCAAGACCTCATAATCGCACTAGACTCGCCGATTGTATTTCCCAATTACTTGCTGAGAATTACTAAAGATCACCATACACTGTGACACGATTCAGCAGCAGCGAACGACCTTTTTTGTTGCGCGTTTCAAACTTTAAGTAGCGCGCCTCACGCCCTGGCACATCGATGCCGGCATGAAAATGAGTCAACGCAACCGTCCATTCTGGTTGCAGCTCTTCAGCCTGCCAGACTTGTGTCCACATTTGCCCATCTTCAGATACCGACATAATCAGGCCATCGGAGCGATGCTCGTTCGGGCGATTCTCGATCACAATCGCCTTAACTGTTTTCACACTGCCCAGATCAACAGTGGCCCAGGGATTACTTTCCGCAGCGGTATGAAACGCATAATCACGAGCCGGGCGCTCTCCCGTCAGTAAGCTTTGATAGTCCTCTGGAAAATCGTGCACGCAGGTCGAACTGGTTGTGACTGTGGCAGCCGCACTGATCATCACCCCAGCCTGAGAAAGATCCACCTCTTCCTTGCGAGTGCCACCATACAGCGTGCCGGGCTCGATGGACTGCTCAATAGTCAGCTCAATGACTGTGACAGGATCTGCGCGGTGCGCCGTCGCCACCCGGACATCTAGTCCGTTCGCATCCTGATAAATCTGAACTGGGTGACCGTCTAGGGTACGCGCGGCGAGCACTTTGATCGGCAACGGATCAAATTCGAGCGTCTCTGCAGGCCAATCATACACATGCAAGTAAAGCTTGTTACCTTTGTGGCAACTGCCGCCCCATCTAGCATTTCGGTATGGACCACCGCGCGTGCCGTAAATCGCCTCGCCATATTTGCCGAGCCATTCGCCCGCCGCACGAGCCACCGCGGATTCGCCTTCTGTAAAGGTGCCATCCGGACGCGGCCCGAAATTCAACAACAAATTACCGCCTCCCGTGGTGCAACTGACCAGCATTTTGATGCACTCCTCGGGACCTTTAAAGCCCTCTTCTCCGCGATAGGACCAGCCCTGACCGACATGTATGCAGGACTCCCAGTCCCGCTCAATGTCCATCGAACCAATGCGACCTTCAGGAGTGTAGTAATCGCCCAAAGTCATCAGCTCGATTTCCGGCGTCGCAGGTCCGCGGTCCTCCGGTGTTGTGGGACCACAAAACTTAGCCGCACGGTTATTCACCAACAGGTCCGGTTGTAACTGGTACATTTTCGAAAATAATTTATCAAAGCGCCACTTTCCCCAATCACGACCGCCGACGTGGTCAAACCACATAATGTCAATCTCGCCGTAGTTTGTCAGCAGCTCCTCAATTTGTCCGCGATACCAGGCATCGTACTTCTGGTTGTCGCCCACTAAATAATCCGGATGATACCAGTCTCGGGTCGAATAGTAGAGTCCCGCCTTCAAACCATGACGATGGCAGGCTTCCACAAAAGGCTTCACCACATCGCGGCCATAGGCAGATGACATAATGCTGTAATCAGTCAGCTTTGTATCAAACATCGAAAAACCATCATGGTGCTTGGTGATCAGCACCATGTACTTCATGCCAGACTCCTTGGCGAAGCGCGCCCAAGCATCCGCATCATATTTCACCGGGTTAAACTGCTGGTAGTAATTATCGTACACTGGATCCGCGGTGCGCGGCCCATGCCGGTTAATATCCCAAGGCCGGTTGGCCTCGCGGCCCCAGCCAATTTCCTTCTGCCCCACCGAACAGGGTCCCCAGTGAACGAACATCCCGAACTTCGCATCACGAAACCACTGCATGCGCTCGTCGCGCTCAGCCTCGGTCTCGTGTATTTGTGGCACAGCACTCAAATCCTCGAGGCGATCCAGCGCTGGTGCCTCAAAGACCGGCTCATTCGGCGACATACAACCGGTGACGAACCCCAGCTGAAGCAATAAACCGATAATAAAGAGATGGATAATAAAATTTGAATTCCTAAGCATAAGTCATCTTTTTACCGCAATTGACTTCGAGTTTGCGAGCAAAACCCTGAATCTATTTTAGCCTTCACATCGCTATCCGGCCAACCGAGAAAATAACGCTATAGCGAGCCACCTGCGAGACATCGAAATACGCAAAGAGGGATTTTTTCAAGCCTTGCGTCAGGTCTGAACGCAAAGCGCAACGGAGCACTTGCAAGCGCAAATCCGAACCTCTAAATAAAATGAAACCCGCTATTTCTAGCGGGTTTCAAAAATACTCAGGGAGGGATTTGAA
>Ga0209425_10001853_pt1 | contig 24340 bp, 19 predicted proteins | sample COG_05_FD_184749 | JGI IMG/M metagenome (GOLD analysis project Ga0209425, IMG submission 184749) | Pelagic Microbial community sample from North Sea - COGITO 998_met_05 (SPAdes) (version 2) | ecosystem: Environmental > Aquatic > Marine > Neritic zone/Coastal water | place: Helgoland, sampling...
CCCACTTTGCAATTATTATGAAAAGTAATACCTTCAAGCTCCATTTGCTCAATACGTCTGTCTATATGTGATTTTTCCATTTTGAAATCTGGAATTCCATAACGAAGTAATCCACCAAACTTCCTGTTTTTTTCATATAAATGAACATTATGTCCAGAGCGTGCTAGTTGTTGGGATGCTGCCATACCAGCTGGTCCCGACCCAATAACGGCAATCTTTTTACCAGTTTTGATATTATTGATTTGTGGTTGAATCCATCCATTCTCCCAAGCTTTATCTACTATAGCGCACTCAATTGATTTTATAGTGACAGGATTATCTATAATATTTAATGTGCATGAGGCCTCACAAGGAGCTGGACAAATGCGCCCAGTAAATTCTGGAAAATTATTGGTAGAGTGTAAGTCAAGGCTGGCTCGTTCCCAATCACCTCGATAAACCAGATCGTTCCAGTCAGGTATTTGATTGTTTACCGGACAACCTTTCATCCCTTTAACATCGTGACAAAAAGGTATTCCACAATCCATACAACGGCCGGCCTGATCCATCAATGTCTGATCAGGAAGAGGAATTACGAATTCTTTAAAATTTCGAATGCGATCAGATGCTGGCCGATATTTACGATCTTGACGATCTAACTCTAAAAACCCAGTTACTTTCCCCATAAACTTACTCCATAAAATACAATGTTATTATCATGCAGCAGCTCCAGATGCACGCTGTTGCTCTGCAATTTCAGTTAATGCCCTTCGGTATTCAGTAGGCATAACCTTAACAAACTTTGGTCTATAATATTCCCAATTTTTTAGAATTTCAAAAGCCCTTGTTGAACCCGTATATTTGAAATGGTTCTTGATCAATTGTCTCAACCTTTCATCATCATGCCGTGTCATATCTTTTGACACATCAACTCTTCCATGATGTTCGATATCTCCGCCATGGTGATGTTCTGATTCCATTAAATCGTCTTCCTCAGGGACAGGTTCTAACTCTACCATTGCTAAGTTACATCGATTTGGAAATGAGCCATCTTCGTCCAAAACATAAGCTATTCCACCAGACATTCCGGCAGCAAAATTTCTACCAGTGTAGCCGAGGACTGCAACCACACCGCCAGTCATGTATTCACACCCATGATCACCAACTCCCTCTACTACGGCAGTTGCTCCGGAGTTTCTTACAGCAAATCGTTCTCCGGCCACCCCTCTAAGGTAACATTCTCCCTGTACGGCACCATAGAGAATAGTATTTCCTGCTATAATTGATTGAGTAGGGTCAATTTTTGCGGCGTTTTTAGAAGGATAAACTATTAATTTTCCTCCGGATAAACCTTTACCAACATAATCATTTGCTTCACCCTCGACTTCGAGGGTGACTCCTTTACATACCCAAGCACCAAAAGCTTGACCTGTCGTACCAGTAAATTTTACATGAATAGTATTGTCAGGAAGTCCAGAGTGACCGTAACGACGCACTAATTCTCCAGAAAGCATGGCTCCTGTGGATCGATTAAAATTTGAAATTGGCATACTAATCGTAACATTTTCTTGTCTTAGAAGTGCAGGCTGAGATTTACTAATAAGCTGGCGATCAAGTACATCTTCGATGTGATGATTTTGTGTTTCACAATGATAAACTGGTATACTTTCGTCTGTCGCTTCTTTATAAAATAAGTTTTTAAAATCCAAACCACGTGCTTTCCAATGGTTTATAGCTCTATCTTGATCAAGTACGTCGAGCTGACCTATCATATCATTTAAATTAGAAAACCCTAATTCTGCCATCAGTTCTCTTACTTCTTCAGCAACAAAGAAAAAGAAATTGATAACGTGTTCTGGTTGACCAGTGAAACGCTTTCTTAAAACAGGATCTTGAGTTGCCACACCAACGGGACAAGTGTTAAGGTGGCATTTTCTCATCATTATGCAGCCCGATGCAACTAGGGGTGCTGTCGCAAATCCAAACTCATCTGCACCTAAAAGAGCACCGATTACAACGTCTCTGCCAGTTCGAAGGCCACCATCTACTTGAACGGCAATACGAGAGCGCAACTTATTTTTAACGAGTGTTTGGTGAGTTTCTGCAAGTCCCATTTCCCAGGGTGATCCAGCATGTTTTATTGACGTCAGAGGGCTGGCCCCAGTACCTCCCTCCATTCCTGAAATTGTCACGTGATCAGCTCGAGCTTTAGCTACCCCGGCTGCTACTGTTCCAACGCCTACTTCTGAAACAAGTTTTACAGAAACTGCGGATTCTGGATTAACATTTTTAAGGTCGTATATTAATTGAGCCAGATCCTCAATGGAATAAATATCATGGTGTGGTGGAGGTGAAATAAGGCCTACACCTTGCGTCGAATGCCTTACTTTTGCAATCACAGCATCAACTTTATGACCAGGAAGTTGGCCACCTTCTCCAGGTTTAGCGCCCTGTGCCATTTTAATTTGTATCATATCAGAGTTTACAAGATATTCAGTTGTTACCCCAAATCTTCCTGAGGCGACCTGTTTAATTGCAGATCTTTTACTGTCTCCATTAACCAATGGCGTGAACCTCTCCACTTCTTCACCACCTTCACCAGTATTTGATTTTCCGCCTATTCTATTCATTGCAATAGCAAGATTTTCATGGGCTTCGGCGGAAATAGAGCCGTATGACATTGCACCAGTCGAGAATCGTTTCACTATTTCTACGGCTGGCTCGACATCCTCAATTGATATTGCTGCTCTACCAGTTTCTGACGATTTCTTTAATCGAAAAAGACCTCTTATGGTCAATAGTCGCTCGTGATGATTATTAATTGATTCTGCGTAAGCCTTATAGTTATCTTGGTTATTTCCACGAACGGCGTGTTGAAGATTTGTTACTTCATCTGACGTCCACGCGTGTATCTCCCCTCTCTGTCTCAAAGCATAATCACCACCAACTTCTAAGGCATGCTGAAGTATTGGAACATCACTGTACGCATCGTTATGCCTAGTAAAAGTTTCTTTGGAAATCTCATCTAAACCAACTCCTTCAATTTGGGTTGTGGTTCCAGAAAAATATCTATCTACAAAGTCACTTGATAGGCCCAATGCATCAAAAATTTGTGCACCACAATAAGATTGATAAGTTGAAATACCCATTTTCGACATAACCTTGAGTAGTCCCTTATCAATGGATTTGACATAACGCTTTACTACCTCTTTTTCATCCACTTCTTTTGGAAAGTAATTTTTTAAGTGCATTTCTGCTAAAGTTTCAAATGCGAGATAAGGATTAATAGCCTCTGCTCCGTACCCTGCTAACACTGCAAAGTGATGCACTTCGCGTGGTTCGGCAGATTCAACAACAAGGCCAACCGACGTTCGGAGACCTTTCTTAATAAGGTAATGGTGAGTTGCTGCAGTAGCCAATAGCATTGGTATTGCTATTCTTTGAGAGCTAAACTGCCGATCTGATAGTATTATAATATTGTCACCACTTAATACAGAAGCTTCAGCGCGTTCGCACAGACGGTTGATTGCACCCTCCATCCCTTCTGGGCCTCTCTCTATATTAAATGTTGTATCTAACACTTTCGAAACAAAGTGATTATCCCCAATATCACTGATATCACGTATTTTTTGTAGGTCTGAATTTCTAAGAATAGGTTGTCTTACTTCTAATCGTTTCCGTGTCGACAAGTGTTCCATATCAAAAAGGTTTGGTCTTGGTCCAATAAAAGAAACCAAACTCATAACAGACTCTTCTCTGATAGGGTCGATTGGAGGATTAGTTACTTGAGCAAAGTTTTGTTTGAAATATGTGTACAGTAGTTTTGCTTTGTTGGACATCGCTGAGATTGGGGTATCAGTTCCCATTGAACCCAATGCTTCTTGTCCCGTTGTAGCCATTGGAGTCATCAGAATTTTTATATCTTCTTGAGTATAACCAAATGCTTTTTGGCCATTCATTAAGTCATCGCCAGTGTACTTTCTTGGGGATGATCGATTGCCCTTTAAGTCCTCAAGCACAATCTGAGTCTCTTGAACCCAATCGTTATAGGGGTGTTTTTGGGATAACTCAGTTTTGATTTCTTCATCGGAGACAATAGTACCTTTCTCCAAATCGATAAGTAACATTTTACCTGGTTGCAGGCGCCACTTTTCCACCACTTTTTTATCATCGACCGCTAGTGTACCTGCCTCAGATGCAAGTACAACAGTATCGTCGTCTAAAACAAAGTAACGAGCAGGCCTTAAACCGTTCCTATCAAGGGTTGCTCCGATTTTTTTTCCATCAGTGAAAGTAATGGCAGCAGGTCCGTCCCAAGGTTCCATCATTGAGGCGTGGTATTCATAAAATGCTCTTCTTTGAGCTTCCATTAGTGGGTTGCCTGCCCAAGCTTCGGGTATCATCATCATCATTGCATGTGGAACGGAGTAGCCTCCTTGACAAAGAAGCTCTAACGCATTGTCAAAGCAAGCTGTATCAGATTCTCCCTCGTATGAGACTGGCCATATTTTATTTATATCGTTTCCAAAAAGAGGTGAAGATAATGTGGCCTGCCGTGCTGCCATCCAATTGACGTTACCTCGCTTAGTATTTATCTCTCCATTATGCGCTACCATTCTATATGGATGGGCCAGTCTCCAGGATGGAAAGGTGTTTGTTGAGAACCTTTGATGTACCATCGCTAAAGCAGACACAAAGCGAGCATCTGTTAGATCTTTGTAGTAGGGTGCAAGTTGGTCTGCCAAAAACATACCTTTATACACTACTGTTCTTGACGACATCGATACAGGATAAAAATCTTCTTTTTGACTTATTTTCTTTCTGACTGAGTTAGATATTGATCGTCGTAAAATGTAAATCTGTCGTTCAAACGCCTCGTCTGTCAGACCATTAGGTTTTGCAAAAAAACCTTGCCAGTGTATAGGCTCTGCCGAGAGAATTTCTGGGTCTTGGGATAACATCGAATTATCTGTTGGCACGGAGCGCCATCCTATAATGGGTTGACCCGCTGCCGCTGCTATTTTTTCAATCTCTTTTTTTATTAATTTCTGAGCTTTTTTTTCTCTTGGAGTAAAGAAAAACCCTAGACTATATTGGCCAGCATTTGGAATATTAAATCCAATTTTTTTACATTCGTCTAAAAAGAAATCATGTGGAATTTGCACTAACATGCCAGCACCATCACCCATTAAAGGATCAGCCCCTGTTGCACCTCTATGCTCAAGGTTTTCAAGAATTTTAATTCCATCTTGAACTATTTTATGTGATTTTTTACCCTTAAAATTGGCTATGAAACCTAAACCACACGCATCGTGCTCATTTGCCGGGTCGTATAAACCCGAATTATATTTTTCTCTAGGTAATATTGTTGACTTCATTTGAGTCCTCACTGGCATAATACACTTTAAATCTTTAATATTTAACTGTTACGTAATACATATTTTCTTAAGTTCAAATTTGGCAGTTAGCCGAGTTAATAATCCACAGTATCTTTTTAGTCTCAGATTTAGTCTTAAAATGAATTATTTAAGCGTAATTTTACTTTTCAAACAATATTTTTACTTCAGGGAAGCTCTAAATGCAAGATTCCCTTGCTGCGACAATTTAAGATGATTAAATTATTAATATGAGAGGTAAACAATTAGAGTACCTAAAATTACGCGGTAAATAACAAACGGCGTGAAGCTGTAGTTTTTCACAAAGCGAACTAAGAAGTTAAGTACTATGATTGCAGCCAAAAATGACATTAATGACGCCGACAACAAAACAGTGGCATTAGAATTTTTAAAATCTACTTTTATCACATCAAATGATAGCAATAATGTTGATGCTAATATTGTTGGAATAGACATTATCATTGATAGATTGATACAAGAGACCCGAGAGAATCCTTGGAATAAGCCTCCTGACATTGTATTTCCTGAGCGTGATGTTCCTGGTATCAAAGCAAGAGCTTGCCAAACACCCATTATCAAAGCATCCTTCTGTGTCCAATCACTTTTGAGCCGATTTTTAGAGCCGTATTTGTCTGCAAGATACAGTATGACCCCAAAAATAACCATACCACACCCTACAACTCTTAATGATCGTAGTTCATGAATAAGGCCCGTTGTCTCAAGGACAAGACCGGCAAGCACCACGGGCAGTGTCGCAATTACAAGCAGACGAAAAAAAATGGCGTCTTTATGATTAAAGTTTAGCTTAATATTTTCATAAATTCCCGAAATTAGAAAATAAAGGTCCCTTCTGTAGAATAAAACTACGGCGATAAGTGTTCCAAAGTGAACGGCCACATCTATTTGAAGATTATTCTCTGGCCTATCAAATAACTGAGCTACTAGGAGCAAGTGGCCAGATGATGATATGGGCAGGAACTCTGTAATACCCTGAATTATTGCCAGAAAGCTTATGTAAATAAATCCCACTAATTATCCCTTTTGAGCAAGATGTAGGTTACCAATGCTTCGGCTGTCAATAGAAAGTGATTAGAACTTATTGTGAAAATATTATTGGAAACCAGTCTTCTCTAAGCTTTTGTCCTGACGTCATACCATGATTTGGGAAAGGTGGCGATGTTATCCCAGGTCTTTCTATAAACGTAGCGTCATCTCCGATAAGGCGTAAAGAAAAAGCTCGACGCCTCTGCGAACTTGTGTTTCCACGTGCGCCATGAAGAACCTTAAAATTAAAAGCGACCGCATCACCTGGGTTCATCTCCCATTCGAGCACGTTCATTTTTTCTAAGTCTGGATCTGGTACAGTTCTAAAATTATTAGAACTTTCATAAAAACTATCTTCGTTTAGCCATTTTGTGGGAAGAACTGGCTTTTGCCATTTGTGTGATCCTGCAACGCACCTTAGCGATGCAGTTGTCACTTTATCCATGGGGGACCAAAAGCTGACAGTTTGTGAACCATCAACAAAATAGTATGGGCTGTCTTGGTGCCAAGGAGTAGGTTTTATTGTTCCTGGTTCTTTCACTAATACGTGTTCATGAAAAAGTTGAACTTTATTCGATCTCATAAGTTGGGCCGCGACATAGCCAACGGAAGAGTTAAAAATTGTGTTTTTGAATTCGGGTATATTTTGCCAATTGCAGTAGTCATCAAAAAATCGACCTACTTCACCATCTGTGAGGTTTTCGGCCGCATATTTTCCAGGGTTAGACAAATTTTTGTCAATACCAGTAGTGATTTGATCTATAAACCCTGAGAATAGACCTTTTATTAGGACGACTCCATCTCTTTCGAAAGACTCAATATCGTTTGAATTTACTTTTAAGGGCTTCATTACAAACCATTTTTCTAACCATCGCATTAAAAGTTAGAAATACCTTTTTCAAGAATCCTTGTCAAAAAAAATGTTTATTTTCTTTTAATAAGGTATCCACAGGTGTATCATCACTAAAAACTCTATTGGCCTTAATTTATACGAGAATTATTTGATCATCAGTCAAATTAACGTTACTTAATGGTAATTTTCCAAATAGTCTAAACAGTTTTGAAATTTGAAAAAATAATAGAGAGTAAGATGACTAAAGTAAGTAAAATTTATGCAGATTGGGTGGCGGTGGATTGGGGAACATCAAATTTAAGGTGTTGGGTTCTTTCGTCAAATAAAGTTGTTCATTATGCAAATAAGCCCTTGGGAATGATTAATTTGGATCAAAACTCTTATGAGAACACATTAATAAGTGAGTTAGATCAGTTTCTTAACCCAAGAAAAAAGACAATGGTCTTGATCTGTGGCATGGCGGGATCACGACAAGGATGGAAAGAGGCACCGTATCTACCTGTTCCATGCAAGCCTCCTGAATTAAGAGATGCGGTGAATGTCCAATGTCAAGATTCGAGAATTTTAGTAAAAATTTTGCCAGGCCTGAAGCAATATAAACCAGCTGATATAATGCGAGGTGAAGAAACACAGATTAAAGGAATTCTCAACAAAAATAGTCGATTTGATGGTATCATTTGTTTGCCTGGAACTCACACTAAATGGGTTCGTGTATCAGCAGGTGAAATTATTAGTTTTCAAACTTTTATGACAGGCGAATTGTTTTCGTTTTTGTCTGAGCGATCTATTTTGAAACATTCAGTCGCAGAATCAGGATGGGACGAAACCACTTTTAAAGCTTCCGTTAACGAAATAATGACAGATAACAAGCTTCTAGCAACCAAGTTATTTAGTTTGAGGGGGGAATTCATTTTAAATAATTTAGCAGAAGTAGCGGCACGAAATCGGCTATCTGGCTATCTTATTGGTTTAGAGCTGTCTGGAAGTCGTCCATATTGGCTTGGAGAAAAAGTATACGTTTTAGGTGAAGATACAATATCAGTAGCTTATGAGGTTGCACTTAGGGCCCAAGGTATCTCTGTAGAACGATATTACGAGAAGAATGCATCGCTGGACGGGTTAAAAGCTATTTATAATTTTGAAAAAAAAGCAGTGTCGGTATGAGAGAATTGATAGCAATTCTTCGAGGAATTAGGCCAGATGAGGCTTGCTCTATAGCTGAAGTATTAATTGAGAGTGGAATAACTATAATTGAAGTACCTCTAAATTCTCCAAGTGCATTGGAAAGTATAGAGCTAATGGTTCGGTCGTTTGGAAATGATATTACTTTTGGGGCAGGAACCGTAGTGAATTCAAGTCAAGTTCAGGAGGTTTATAATTGCGGTGGAAAAATTATTGTTTCTCCAAACTGCAATATTGATGTCATCAAGGAAACAAAATCAAAAGGGCTTTTGTCATTTCCAGGAGTTTTTTCGCCATCGGAGTGTTTTTCTGCATTAGATAATGGAGCTGATGGCCTAAAATTTTTCCCAGCCTTTCTCATCCGGCCAGCAGGTTACAGATCTATTAGGGCAGTTCTTCCTGAAAGGATTCAATCATATGCTGTGGGTGGGGTTGACGAGAATAATTTCCTAGATTGGTTTAGGGTTGGCATTACAGGTTTTGGTATTGGATCATCGTTGTATAAAAGGGGAGATACAGCGAGAAAAGTATCAGAAAAAGCAAAAAGTCTTGTGATATCTTTTGATAAAGCTCGTGATTCTAGTTTAGGTTAGGGAAATGTAATGAAGCGAACTCTTGGTGTCTGCTATTACCCTGAGCAATGGGATAAATCGTTTTGGGTAGAAGATGCCAAGGCAATGTCAGATTTGGGTATTAATTGGGTAAGAATAAATGAATTTGCTTGGGCTTAATTAGAGCCGCGCCCCGACAAGTTATTTTTTCAATGGCTTGATGAAATAATAGGAATTCTCAGAAACTAGAGACTGAAGGTTGTTCTTGGATCTTCAACTGCCACACCGCCTCGTAGGGTGATTGACGAACATCCTGATATGCTTATTTGTGATAAGTTCAGTAATGCAAGGACACACGATTAAAAATGCAAGAATCGAATTTGTTGGGTTGCCCATCGGTGTCAGGGTACGCGTTACTTAAAAAGAACGGTTCTGGTTTAATTACTCGCCTAAGATTCAAGCAAATCCATTTGGTTATTTGAAACCAGGCGGTGTCTTTATTGAAAGCCTCAAAACGGGCTAAGTTTAATGTAGAAAATTATTATTGAGGAAATATTTATGATAAAAAAGCGTGTATCATTTTATGATTTGGCGAAAAAATCAGTTTTCATAACAGGGGGTGGAGCTGGTATTGGTGCAGCCATAACGGAAGCTTTTCTTGCGCAAGGTTCAAATGTTTCTTTTATCCAACGCTCAGATGCCAGTGAATTTTGTGATAATATGGAAAAAAATTATCAGAACAGACCTCATTTTATTAAGTGTGATATTTCAGATGTGCCAGCTCTAAATAAAGCTATTGACGAGTCTTCACAGAAAAATGGGCCAATATCTGTTTTAGTGAATAATGCAGCCAACGATGCAAGACATTCGACTTTAGAAGTTTCAGAACAATTCTGGGATAATTCACAATCTCTAAATCTGAAAGCATATTTCTTCTCTGCTCAAAAAGTTCTACCCGGAATGGTTGAGGCCCTGAGTGGAACTATTATAAATATGAGCTCAATATCGTATATGATGGGGAACTCTGGATACCCTAGCTATGTCACGGCCAATTCTGGTATTAATGGAATGACACGTGCTCTAGCTCGAGAATTTGGCGTTCATAAAATTCGAGTCAATGCGATAGCCCCGGGTTGGGTAATGACAGAAAAACAAAAAGAAAAGTGGGTGACTCCTGATCTATTGAATGAACACGTAAAAAGACAATGCTTAAAGGATTTACTCGTGCCAGACGATATTGTGGATAGTGTTTTATTTCTCGCCTCGGACTCCAGTAAAAGCATTACTGGCCAATTATTGGCTGTAGATGGGGGAGTTGTGACAACTGGATAACGATAGATACGGCATAATACTGCAACTTAGCGTAGTTTAAGGAGTGGTGAAGGAAATAGATTATTTATAGTACTTATAAATCCAGACCTTTTACACTAATTGGCTTAATTAGTCACAATAAGCTTCTGGTAGATTAGATTTGTCATTCTTCGCGTAAATGAAACCATAAAAAAACGATTAAGGCTTCTTCAAAGCATTAATTTTTCCAATAATATCCGAACCATGTTCAACAATTAATTCTTCGCAAACTATATTTCCTCGAAGCTTTGCACCATCGAGAATTGCTAATCTTTTTGACGAAATATTTCCTTTTTGAGACCCCATTAGTTCTGTGTCCGTAGCTCTAACGTTACCAGAAATAACCCCACTTGTTTCTAAAGTAAGGCTATTTGCTTTGACATTACCAGCGACTTTTCCACTAATTAGGATCGTACCCTTTGACTCAATGTGGCCGTCGATTTTCATATCACTTGAAATATACGATGAAGTAGATTTTAAAGAATCATTCATACTGTTCTCTTTGTTTTATTAAATTTCTGTCTTGTATAGAGGATTCAAAAAGGTATTGGCAGTTAAAAAGATATTTAATTAAATATTTGCCAGTAAGTGGTACTTTCGAGCCGCATCTTACTTTAAATTATAGCAGTCTCAATGAAAGGTTCATTAGCTTCAATCCTAGAAAATCGAAATGGTGATAGATCCAAAGACCTAAATTCGTTGTATGTAATAAGTTCAGCAATGCCCCGTCCTATCGCCGGAGACTGTTGAAAACCATGTCCGGAAAATCCATTGGCAAAAATAAGATTCCTCACATTTGAATGATAGCCAACGATGGCATTCTGATCTAGCACATTATACGCATAGTGACCTACCCAGCTATTGATAAGCCGGATAGACTCAAATTGTGGAATCCTATGTGCCACTTTAGGCCAAACTTTGTTCTCCCATATTGAGCAATCAATCGTGAAGTCCTGATAATCTACTGCAGGATCGTAATCCGGTGGACAGCCAGCAAGATAATATTGTCCATCAGATCTCATAGTTACCCCGGAAGGGTCAACGGTTAAAGGCAAATCTCGATCTAGTGGCTTTTCGGCTTTAAAAACAAAAGAATAACGCTTCCTTGGTTCGACGGGAATTTCAATTCCTGCCATGAGAGAGACTTTTGATGTGTAAGGTCCAGCTGAATTTATAACTTTATCGCATACTATCACTTCACCTGATTTTAAAACTATAGAATTTACGTTGGTTTTAGACTCATTAAGATTCATTGAACAAACTTCATTCTTTATGTACTCAGCGCCGTTCTTTTTTGCAGACTTCTTCCACCAATTAAAAATTGTATTACCATCAAAATAGCCTTCATTCTTTAAATTATGGTTTCCTGCTACAATGTCTTCAACGTTATAGAATGGATAATCATATGATATCTCTTTAGCTGACATATATTTTGTTCCAGCATTTTCAGAGGCTTGTATTTTTTGATTCTCCCAGAGAATTTTTGCAAATTCTTTTGTGTTTGCGAGATACATATATCCAAAGTTTTGGATACTTAGAATTGGAATGTCTGGATCGCCATTCATATGTGTCCGGAAGTTATTTATATAATCGGCTCCAAATTGTGATATTTGAATATTAATTTTTGTTGAAAATTGCTGTCTAATACAACTGTTTGTTCGTGCGGTGGAGCTAAACTCATATGAAGGATCTTTTTCTATAACAAGTATTTTACCGTCAAAATTTGAATTGTTTGATAAAAACCAAGCTATTGCTGATCCATAGATAGCACCTCCAATAATTATAACATCATAAGAGTTTTTGTGGGGCTTTTCTGTGCTTTCCATAGTTTTATTTAAACGTTTTTTTTTCACGGAGGGTTTCATTTATATCAGCGTCAGATAAGCCATAATTTATTTTCGCCGATTTTTTTGATATGTAGCCTAGTCGTAAATCCTTTTTTACTGAAGGTTTACCTCTTTTTAAAGCGTTTCCAAAACCACCTCCACCAGGAAAGGCCAACATAACTTTTCTTCCTGAGGGAACAAATTGCTTACCTTTACCTTTCATTTTTGTTCCATCATCTTGACTTATTAGAGTTGGTGCTCCGGGCCCACCGCCTTTCAGCCCTCTTGCTTGGTGATCAACTCTGTCAAACATTGCTTGAAAATCAAATTCATGACCCACAGCCACCCCTACCTCCATAAATTGGCCAAGCCCACCTCGAAACTCACCAACTCCGCCACTATCTGGTCTTAATTCTTTTCTCCATATAATGATTGGACCCGTATTTTCAGTGGCTTCAACAGGCATTGTCATAACGCCTGATGGAAAAGCTGTAGCATTAAGGCCGTCACTGGTTGGTCTTGCACCTGACCCCCCAGAGTTAAATGTAAGAACTTCGGCTCTTAATTTATCAAGGGCCAAAGGGGTATTTTTTTCAGGGTAAGTGGAGACCTGAAAGTTACAAAGTGTGCCTGCACCCTCTGCTGGTACGCTATTTGGTAATATTTTGTTAAGCGCATTGAAAATTGTGTCAGGAATAAAATGTCCAATTACATGTCGAAGAGCAACGGGAGCCGGATGAACGGCATTTACTATTGAGTTATCTGGCGCGTAAGTTTCAAATGGCAATAATGACGCTGCATTATTGGGTATATTTGGAGCAACAGCACATTTAAGCGCAAAGCAAGTATATGCTTTTGTATAAACCAATGGAACATTAATACCCTTTTTATCGACTGGCGAGGTTCCTGTGAAATCACATACTATTTTTTTATCATAAATTGTAACTTTAATTTGAATTGTTATCGGTGAATCGTATCCATCAATAGTCATTAAGCCCAACGCACTTTCTTTTGGTAATTTACTAATTTTTTCAACGGTGGCCCGATAGGACTTTTCAAGAATAAAGTTACTAATTGATTTTAAATTATTAATTTTAAACTCTTGCATCATATCCAGAAGTCTTCGCTGACCAATTTCGTTACACGCAGCCAAAGCGAATAGATCACCAGTTAGCTGATCAGGTTCGCGAACATTTGCCTTTATTATCTGTATTAGAGTTTTGTTGACTTTACCTTTATCAATAAACTTCATTATTGGAATATAGAGACCTTCTTCGTAAATAGAATTAGCGTCAGCACCAAAACCGCGGCCACCAATGTCGACTATATGCGCAGTACATGCAAAAAAACCTATAAACTTACTATTTTTAAAATTAGGCGTTACGACAGTTATATCGTGTAAGTGACCTGTCCCCATCCAGGGGTCGTTTGTAAGATATACATCCCCATCACAAAAGTTTTCTTTTCCAATATGCTTGATAAAATGTGCCACGGAGTCGGCCATTGCATTGACGTGACCGGGGGTTCCTGTGACTGCCTGAGCAAGCATTTCACCCTGAGAATTATATATCCCGGCTGAAAGGTCACCTGCTTCTCTAACAGATGTTGAAAATGCTGTTCGAACCAATGCCTGTGCCTGCTCTTCAACGACGGAAATGAGTCTATTCCACATCACTTGTTTACTGATATTACTAGATTTTGGACTCATGAATCCCTCTACTTTTTTGCGATTTTTTAATTATTGTCAGGCATTTATCTGAACCTACCATCGCCATAAAGTCTGAACTTACTACTACAGTGGTCTCATCTTCTGAGATTATTGCAGGTCCTTTTATTTGATCGCCTATCTTTAGGTTTTTCCTTGAAATTACTTTTGCCGAGACATTTTTACTGATTTTAGAATCAAAAATTAATCTTCTAGACTCAGTTTTTGGTGTTGTTTTATTTGATGGAGTATGGATTTGATTTATTTTTTTTAGTGGAGTAAATGAATTTACAGACCACATAGTGACTTCTATATCAATGCCATCAACAGAACGACCAAAAACCTTTCGATATTCCGTTTCAAAAAGTTTTTTTAGTACTATGGCAGTTGGAAAAAGTGCATTTTTTTTACTTAAAGTAACGGGAATTTCCCAGCCTTGACCTTTATATCTCATATATGCTTTAAATTCAGATGTAATATGCGCATTTGGTTTGCACGTCTTTACAAATTGCATTGCTTCACATTCTAAACCATTGAAAATCTTTTGCGTTACCGCTGCGTTAAAATTGGAAAGTTTTGTATAATAAGTACGCGTTGCTTCAAAACTAAATGGTGCATATAAAAAGCCAATAGCCGATCCTACGCCAGCGCCTTCTGGGATTAAAAAAGAATTAATGCCTAATTTTTCGCACATTCGACTGGCGTGCAGGGGAGCAGCTCCTCCAAAAGCTATCATAGTATAGTCAGATAGGTCCTCACCGTTTTCAACGGCATGGACTCTGGCTGCGTTTGCCATATTTTCATCGACTACTTCAGAGACCCCATGAGCAGCTAGCTCAGCACTTATAGTTAACTTATGACCAATATTTGATTTCAGTGCTTTTTCAGAGTTTGATTTATTTAGTTTCATTGATCCCCCAGCAAAACTATTTTCTTCTAGCTTACCTAGCATGAGGTCGGCATCTGTTACTGCTGGTGAGGCTCCACCAAGGTCGTAACATGCTGGGCCAGGGTGTGAGCCTGATGACCTTGGACCAACTCTGATCTGTTGAAGTTCGTCGACATGAGCAAGCGATCCACCACCTGCACCGATTTCAACCATATCAATTACTGGAATAGAGATTGGCATGCCTGAACCTTTTTTAAACCGATAGGAACGAGCTACTTCAAATACCCTACCTGTTTTTGGCTTTTGATTTTTGATGAGACATATCTTAGCTGTGGTTCCACCCATATCAAATGAAAGAGTGTTTTTCAGATTATACTTTCTAGCGATTGTCGCAGCAAAGACGGCCCCACCCGCAGGTCCTGATTCAATTAGTCGAACGGGAAATTCTGCTGCACTTTCAAGTGAAATAATGCCTCCTCCTGAGTGCATAAGAAAAATTGGACACCGTATATTCGTCGCCCACAATTTTTCTTTCAAGCGAAGAAGGTAGCTTTTCATCAATGGCTTTACATACGCATTTGCTGATACCGTATTAAATCGTTCATACTCGCGCATTTGCGGAGACACTTCACTAGAAATAGAAACCATGGTATTTGGTAGGTTTTTAATCAGGGCGTTTTTAAGATATATTTCGTGGTCATTATTTGCATATGAGTGGATAAAGCCTATCGCCACACTTTGATAGTTTTGTCTCTTTATCTTTTTAATGACGTCCAAAACACTTTTTTTATTTATAGGAATAAGAACTTCACCTGCGGCATTTACTCTTTCTTCAATCACGTAACGATGTTCACGAGAAATTAGTGGTAGGGGCATGACTAGGTTAAGATCATATTGTTCAAATCGGGACTCTGTTCGCATTTCTATCACATCGCGAAAACCCTTAGTTGTGATTAATGCCGTTTTAGCACCTTTACGCTCAATAAGAGCATTTGTTGCCAATGTCGTACCATGAATAATTTGAGAGATTGCCGGGAGTTCTACGGCTGCTTTTCTAGAAACCTCAATAATGCCATTAAGAATTGCTGTTTCGGGATAATTTATGGTAGTTAGTACTTTGGAGGAAAAAATTTCAGATCCTTTTTCTAATACTATGTCAGTGAAAGTACCACCAATATCGACACCCAAACGAACTTTGGAAGACTGTGATTTTAATTTGTTCATTTTCAACTTATCTTAATTATACCCTATTAAGTCTAATGTATAAAACTAGCCATTTTTATTCAATCTGAAAGATAGGAGGAATTAAGATATATTAATAAAATTTTAAATTAGGTTATCTTACTAGCTTAGGTATGATTATTCATAATCGAATTTCAAATATTAAATATTTTTGTTGATTTGGAAATGATGGTATCATACTATATATTGATAAAAAAAATAATAAGAAACAATTGATGGTATGGGCACGACAATCTTAATTCGTAAAATTATCACAGTAAAAAAGCTAGAAGTTTTAGCAACAGTGCTAATTTCTATGAGCTTTGTTATATTTTGTGAGGGTGTTCTACTAAGTTAATTTACTTAGATAGTTTTTCTAAGATAGCGTTTGTACACTCTATTGTATTGGACGGGCCTCCAAGATCAGGAGTTCTGTTCGCTTCTTCTGAAAGTGTTAATTTTATTCCCTCTAAAATAAAAGAACTAGCATCTTCGTGCCCAAGGTGGTCAAGCATCATTGCCCCAGCCCAGATTTGACCAATAGGGTTCGCGCATCCCGTTCCTGCAATATCTGGTGCAGAACCATGCACAGGTTCAAATAGAGATGGAAATTTTCGTTCTGGGTTTATGTTTCCTGATGGAGCTATGCCAATCGTTCCGGTTGTTGCTGGACCGAGATCTGATAAAATATCTCCAAAAAGATTAGATCCGACAACGACATTAAATTTATCAGGATTCAAAACAAAGTGTGCACATAAAATGTCTATATGGTATTTATTCCATTCTACATCAGCGTATTCTTTTGATATAGCTTCAACACGCTCGTCCCAATACGGCATAGTAATTGAGATACCATTTGATTTAGTAGCTGATGTAAGATGCTTTTTAGGACTATTTCGTGCAAGTTCAAATGCAAATCGTAAAACTCGATCAACTCCAATCCTTGTCATCACTGTTTCCTGAATAACAAATTCTCTTTCAGACCCTGCAAACATTTTTCCACCAATTGATGAGTACTCTCCTTCGGTATTTTCTCTGACGATACAGTAATCAATATCCCCCGGTTCGCGTCCTTTGAGTGGACATAAAACTCCAGGCATTAATTTGACGGGTCGTAGGTTAATATATTGATCAAATTCCCTTCGGAACTTTATCAATGAACCCCATAACGAAATGTGGTCAGGTACTTTTTCGGGCCAGCCAACTGCGCCGAAGAATATTGCATCATGGCTTCCAATAGTCTCTTTCCAATTATCAGGCAACATCTTGCCATGTTTAAAATAGTAGTCACATGAGCTAAAATCAAAGTGATCAAAGTTGATATTAATGCTAAAGCGCTCAGCGACAAGATCCAAAACCCTTATTGCTTGTGAAACGACCTCAGGTCCTATTCCATCGCCCGGAATAACAGCGATATTATATCTATTCTTTTTCATTTTTGCCTTCATATAATGTTTGTGTTAAGTTAAGGGCTACAGGAGTAATTTATCAAGATTTAAATATGTAAAATAATTTTTGATACTGTTAAATGAATGCGTCTTAATTTTACTTATTGGCAATTAAAATGCTCAGGAGTAAATTTTATTTATATAGTACGAGTTGGTTAAACGAATATGTCCAATAGGTTAAAAGCTTTATCCGTTCATTATTTTACGGCAATTGGGGCTATTCTAGCAATGCTGGCAATGCTGGCTGCTGTAGATGAGCGATGGGATTTAATGTTTCTTTGGCTTGTCGTAGCATTTTTTGTTGACGGGTTAGACGGACCATTAGCAAGAAAATATGATGTAAAAAAATTTGCTCCTGAGTATGACGGTGTTTTACTTGATTTAATAATTGATTATCTTACTTACGTCTTTATACCAGCTTATGCACTTTTTGTAAGTGGACTGTTGAATGGTTGGTCTGGGTGGGTTTGTATTATTGTAATAGCGTTCACTTCTGTGTTATATTTTGCTGACACTAGAATGAAAACAAAAGACAATAGCTTTGCAGGTTTCCCGGGCTGCTGGAATATGCTAGTACTCGTACTTTTTAGTATACAGCCGATTTGGCAAATAATTTTAATTACTGTTATTCTTTTAGCAATAAGTATGTTCAGTAATTTGAAATTTATTCACCCTGTGCGAACTGTTCGTTGGCGGTTAATTAGTTTACCAATTGCTGTTCTATGGACATTTTTAGGAGGATATGCGGCTTGGTACAATTTTAATATCAGCGGGGAAATCAAAATACTTTTTGTTCTGGCAACTACTTATTTACTTTTTGCGGGAATCCTTCAACAGTTGTTTCCAAAATCTGAGTAACTCACTTTTTGCACATAATACTTGACTTAATTACTCAGGATTGATAAACTATAATTTATCATAACGTTAAGCCAGTAGAATTCATTTAGCCAGCTATGAACTAGACAAGAAGTGGTTAACTGGATGAAAAATAAATTGCACTTTCGAAATCGATCAAGAGAGATTGACCCCGTGCCAGAAACATCTGTTATCGGAATGTATGAAATGTTGGCTCAGGCGCAAGCAGATTTAAATTATGATCATTCGTCTCTATTGGATGAACTCTGGAAAAGTTCAGAAACTCCTGAAGTAATTAATGAATAAGAATATAAAAGTTCTTAATAATGAAGACCCAACCCGTGGCGATTTTGTCGTAGCCAGTATTGAGGAAAGAAATTGAACGAAACTTAACTATTAGTCTTGGTTATTTAAAGGTTTATAAGTCTAGTAAAATTATTCATGATTTTTGTTTTCTAGTGTTTTGCGAAGGTTTTGATCCGTTTTCAATACAATTAATCAGTAGTGAGTTTATAAGTGCAGATGAAAACTGTTTGTCCAAACTTATTCTTTATACTTCTTTAGGAAATGAGAAAGAGGTTATACACACAGCAAATATGATTTGCTCAAAACCATTATCTTCTAACTTAATTTTGTTAGCAAAGGATGTAAGTTCAGTTTTGATGGGTTTGCGGTTAGACATCTCTTAGAAATAATTGACCTACTATTGGCTATAATTTATTCTTTAGTCTCATATTTAATTTTAATTAGTTTTTGTTTAAAAAACTCAGACAAATACTTCATCTTATGTTGTATTATTACAAAAATTTCTGTTATCGGCATTATATAAAGTGTGTAAAGATTGTGGGGTGCTAATATCTCATTATTTCTGACCCCAAGAGATAAGGTTTCAGTATTTTCCGAATGATTGAGTGATCCAAAGATCCAATCCCATATAGCAAGTGTTGCTCCAAAATTTTTATCATAATGTTCTTGGGCAACTGAATGGTGAAGTTGATGCTGTGCGGGCGAAATAAGAATATATTCCAGCCATTTCCAGTACTGTATTCCAATATGAGAATGTCTGAGATTTGCACCCGCTACATTAAAGCAAAACACAAATATATTTACACCAATGATTGTAATTAGGTCGACATTATTTCCAAAAAAGAAAACAAATGTGGAAATTGATATACCTTGGGTAAAAGAACCTCGGAGCGTGAAAATCACACCTTCTAGTGGATGCGTCCTGTAAATCGTTAGAGGTGTAAGAGTGGTGGCGGAATGATGGACTTTATGCAATGACCAGAGAATAGGCCATTTGTGCATCCACCTGTGAATTATAAATTTAGTAAAATCATCAAGTATAAAAATAAAGGCCGTAAAGCTAAATATTATGAAAGATTTTGGTGTGTTACTAAACATTCCGACATCCAACCAATCAAGGGACTTCAAAAAATGATATATTAATGTAGCAATAGCAAGCTGAGTTACTAATAATGGTGATACAAAGAGAACAAACACTCTATTTATTAAAAATAATTTTATGTCGCTTTTTGATGAAGTAGAAAGAAGAACTTTCCCATTAAAAATATATTTTAAAGCTTGTTTAAAGGAGAGCCGTTTTGTTTTGAGTAACCAAAGGATGGAAATCACGATTGATAAAAAAATGTATCCCAGAAAGACACGCTTTCTGGGATCACTAAAGTGTTCAAAAATATTTGAGAGAAAATCAATCATTCAAGATCTGTAGCATAAATTGGATTCACTGTTGATCTAAAATAAGTTGCCTCAAAAATTTAATCATTTTCGGCACTGTCTGAGCCACCAAGTTTTTCAGCTAAAGCTGCCATTTGGTTCATTTGATTGTTCGATCTTGCTTTAACATCAAACTTTTCAACCATTAGCTTTTGGATTTTAAGCATATTCAATTGATACACATCCATTGATACAGATTCGTCCTTTATATAGTTTCCACTAGAATCTAAGCCTGAAACTTGAGAAGTGTTTAAAAGCACTGGGCCATAACCTATCTCTCTGTTCATATACTCAGCAGTTTCACCGAGGTCCTCTTTTCCTGACTGTAGCGCCATGGCAAAACCTTTCAATTCACCCCAATGTTTTGCATATGTGGCAAATGCTTTTGTAGTATCTCCATTACTATCCAGCAGGTCTTTTAGCTTATCAATATCTTTATACACTGAGCCCGCATATTTGAAGACTGATTCAGCAATTACTTTTTGCCAGTTTGTGCCGATAGTGTCTGCTAACCTAACTAGCTTGGCTCGTTGGGAACGAGTGAGATCTTTACCATTTGCTGCGGTAATTAGTTGTCTGCCATCAAGGAAAGCTTGGGTTACCGTTTCAAAATAATTCGTTTTTCCACCTTTGTCGAAACTTGACGCATAGTATGCGTGTGCAAAGTTCATTTCTGACTTCAGATCTATTATGCCATCTCCATTTGCATCTGCTGCACCAAGATTTTTCATCTTTGCAACGTCATAATTTTCAGTGGCACTCAACTTTAAAGAATGTGCAGCGGCACCCCAATAACCAAAGGCTTCATCCCAAACATGTTCTTTACCAGTGTAAGGTGCTCCGTCTTTGTAAGGTTTACTATTGGGTTTATTATCCGCACCCAGCTTTTCATCGAGGTAGTTGTCCACAGCCTGGTTATAGAAAACAGCACCCATCGCAAATTTTGAGATCAGCTGAGGGTAGTTATAACCAGTACTAACATCAAAACCACCTTTTGACTGAGCTGCTTTTTTAATCATGAATTCTAAAACTTCAGGACCAGTCATCTCGCCCGGCCAAGCACTTATTACCCCTTTGTAAGTTTTTCCAGAGAGGTTCTTTCCTTTAGAAACATCATTAACGGTCTTTTGTTTAATTGGAAATCCATCCTTACTTGCAGGAGCTATGATCTTTAAGTTTGTGTCTGAACCACCAAAATAACTGATCATGGCCGATGCATCTCCTTTCGAAGCTAACTTTTTTAAGCTATCGTGAAGAATATGACGTGCAATTTGTCCTGAATAGGAAACGGAATTAGTCTTTGTTCCAGCATAACCCTTTACTGTTACTGGAAAAGGTCCGTAGGTTTTATTAGCAGCTTCTTCGGCAGTTTGTGTTGAGAAGAGGCTTCCGTTGTAACTAAATTGAGCAAGTCCATTGGCTTTCGCCTTCGCAAAAGCTTCAGAAAATGTTTCAGCGAATGTAGCTTGGCTCATTCCACCTGAAATCAGTGCACAAATTGCAACAAGGTTTCGTAGTCTATTTTTCATTATATACTCCAGTTTAATTTAAGTGGTTATGAAAATTTTGAGTTAGCTTTGGTTCAAGAAAATTCTTTTGTAAGTCATCACTGATTAAATGAGCTACTATTTTTGCTTTCTTAACCAATTCTCTAACTTGTTGAGGTTTAACAAGAAGGGAACCTAAAATCATTACCTCGTTATCCAGATTCTCGAGTGAGAACTTAAGTATGTTAGCAAAAACATTTTCATCAGCGCCAACACATGCGCAGCCTGGCTGATGTCGAACTATCGGTCTTAAATAATATACAGCAAAAATATTAATTAGATTTGCAATATGAAATTTACTAGATTGATTATAAAACAAACGCTGTATACTATCTGGTAATCCAGAAAAATCGTTTTCATTATAAAGACGGTCTGCATGTCTCAAAATGTTAACACTTTTTTGTTGGAATACTGATATTGCATCCATTGCATTCACGGCAACTTCACCGGCTGTTTTAGTGCGCTGATCTATCATTTTGTCAAAATCAATTTGTTCTGCTTGGTAATTTTTAAGAGATAGGTTTCTTGATCAAGCATTATTTTTGCCAAGGCCTTAGATCCTAAGAGTTCACGTGCATTATGGATTTTTACCTCATGATCACTAGGGGCTGAGTTTTTTTCGATGTTTTGAAGATTCATTTTGGCTCCGATCGATAATTTGTTTGCTTTCCAAAATGGATGGCTATTCTTTTAGTTGAGTAAATTACTCAAGATTAGAGATATGAAATAATATTTATGTTGTCAATCCTTATTAAATTAGTCGGGATAGAAAAGTGAACTTTCTTATAAGGAGACTTAATTTCACTATGTTGAGATTGCGTGTTGGTACTATTAACATAGAGTCGTCATGGAAAAAATTAGTAAAGATATAATAGATTACTCATAAATGCTTTGAGGTATCATTAGATACTAATTATTATAAAATTATTTTTCTTTTTTTATCATAAATGAAAGTAATATTAGCAAGAAAAATAATCGGGCAAGGTGATGGAAAGCTATAAAAGCAGGATCAGCTCCCACTAACCTACCCATAACAACCATTGTCTCCAAACCGCCCGGAGCAATGGCAATAAGTATTTCAATTAATCTAAAATCGGTAAGTAAAGAGATAATAAATGCTACAATAATAGATATGAATAGACTGATTGAAGTAAAAAGCGTTCCTTTAAAAACGCAGGATTTAAATGTATAAAAACTTACTCCTGTAAAACGAGAGCCAATTAATGATCCAAGAACAATAAAAGCAGAAACAGCTAATGCATTCGGGACTACGCCTGGCGTTAAATCGAACCCATGACCAAGAGTAGAGCAAATCATACCTCCCAATAGAAATGCAGCTGGGATTTTAAATTTAAATAATGCTAAGCCGATAAGCGTAGAAAAACCAACAATTATTCCCAAGTGTAAGTGAGACAACACTTCAGCAGATGAAACAGTCGACATCATATTGTAGTCTGTAAATAAAGCAATTGTTCCTGGTACCGCCAATGTTAAGGTAAGGACGCGTATCGATTGAATCACGGATATCATAACAGTGTTGCCTGATATATCCTCACTTAAGCTCAAAACGTAACTTAGGTGACCTGGGCTTGATGCTAAAATTGAGGTGTTTCTATCAAGCTTGAAGTAATGTTGGAAAATTAGCCGGCCCAGTATAACAAGTAAAGTTATACTCAAACACATTCCAATCAGGCTTACTGGCCAAGTTAATGAACTTTCAAAAACTTTTGAGCTCAATCCCTCTGCTGTCGATATCCCAATTATAGCAAAACTAATATTGCGCACAGGGATAGAAATAGTGCATTTTATATTTATGAGAGCACTCAGTGTAACGAGAGTTGCAGAGCCAGTAAGAAATGGAGCTGGAGCTCCCATGATCCAAGCTAATCCAGCCCCTATTATGCCAATAAAAACTGTAATAATAGTACTCATTAAAATAAAGCTCCTCTAGCTCAATTGAGCTCCAGTTCGTAGATTAATGCAGCATAGGCAGCACCGTGCATGTCTCGATCAAGTATTGAGCCTTGGGTAAATGGTCTCGGAATGCTGAATTTAATAACATTTAGATCATTAATCTCAAATCGTTGTATTTGTTCAATTCTCAAATTAAAAATATTACAAAGTTGAGATGTATGTAAATTCTCACACAAGTTTTTAAAAGAAGGCTTGTTACTACAAAAAATATCAATAGTCAGCCAAAATGGTCCAGCATTTTTGCTACGTACACTATCTACAATGTCTGCGACTTTAGCCAATTTTTATGATCTCCTTTCTAAATATTTTCAGTGGATCATCAAGCTCCCAAACATGATGAAGACAAAAATTATATATTGGGCCACGCATAATATCGGCTGGTGAAAATGGAAAAGAAAAAGTTGGAAGCTCTTCGTTTAAGTCTAAGGGGTGATGAAGTAGAAATGGGTTGAGCATCTGAGCAATTTCAGTTGTTATTTTCTGACTCTTGGAGGTTACTAGGGCCATTACACCGACTTCAAATAGCTCAACTTTTTGTGATTCTAAATCCCCAAAGCTTGCATTTTGTCCTATTAATCGTAATTCAATAGAAAACTCCTCTTTATTGAGGTGAAGCCGCTCACATACTAACTCTGAACATTTTAATTTTATATCTGCGGCCCATATTTCAGCGTTCTCAACATATCGTTTATCACGCAGTAGAGTAATTATGATATTTTGATAGCCAGCAAGGTGGGCACCTTCAAGTTTGACAGTATATCTAGGCGATTGATTCCACTTTGA
>Ga0209425_10001862_pt1 | contig 24302 bp, 29 predicted proteins | sample COG_05_FD_184749 | JGI IMG/M metagenome (GOLD analysis project Ga0209425, IMG submission 184749) | Pelagic Microbial community sample from North Sea - COGITO 998_met_05 (SPAdes) (version 2) | ecosystem: Environmental > Aquatic > Marine > Neritic zone/Coastal water | place: Helgoland, sampling...
GACTACATCAGAAGAATGGCGCCGTTAACTCTTAGGTTTGTCGTAGCCCGCACAAGAAAACGCAGTGAACGCCTGCGGGATTCAAATTAACATATAAGCTGCGGGGCATCAGGAAAATCTTGTAAAGCATTGTGCCGAGGAGAGGACTTGAACCTCCACGGGGTTGCCCCCACAGGCTTCTGAGGCCTGCGCGTCTACCAATTTCACCACCTCGGCTTGAGAGAGCACTTTACTTGCTCTCTCAACACTTGTCAATTTTAAGGCGCAGAAGAATCTGTCCTGCCTGCTGAAGCAACACTCTGATCTCCAAGACCCACAAAGCTAGAATCAGCCCCAAAGTCCCTCTCATAAAAAAGCCTATACGACATTCCTTGGCGTCCATGACCTGCAGCAGAACCATTTTCCGGTTGCGCAGAAGCTGCAAAACCAGCAACACAACCAAAACAGCACCCTATCACTGCACCCAATACGGCAACACCCGACAGTAAAGCTGCTGTAGAATGCCCAATGTGCTCCATCTCATCAAGCATGTAACAGGTTGTCGCCACCGTTCCTGCAAACAACACTGTTTTAAGTGCTGTGGTACCTAGAGCATAAGCACACGATTCTTTAATTAAAGGCAACTCAATCACAGTGAGCTCCGACTGCTCACCTGCTTCAATGCTCGCCTTATTTGCCTCGAGCTGCGCTTGCAACTCTTGCACTCTGTCTTTTTGCGCTTGAGAAATACAACATTTCGCACCAATGAAGGCGAGAGCTGTGTATTCAACAAATAGAGCCAAACCATTCACTGCTGCAATTTGACTACCAATCTTTCCGGATAATACATCGTATTGGGGATATTTTCCATTTAACATAACAACACCTAGCTGCATCGATGCGACACTCATTGTAACACTTGCTAGCGCTTGCAAACAGAAAAATGCTAAGGTCTTGCATTGTGAGCGCGCTGAAACCCTCTGCGCGGTATTTTCTGCTTCAACCTCCAATTGAGCGGTATTTTTTTCTTTAACCTCCAATTGAATCGAGGAATCCGCAGTACCATCCAGCAAACCATCCCCATTCTCTTGTACAAACATAACCAACTCCTTTATAATTTTTAAAAAATATCAATTTAAAACCGCAGAAAAGGAATGAGAAAAAAGGTTGCTCCATCAGATACACATGGACTTTATCACGAACCCCATCAAACGATTAGACTGAATTCTATGATAAAAAAATCGCGATCACAAGGAACCTATGAAATGAACACATTAACGATCACTTTTAACGACAGGAGAGCTTTACACTTGCAATGAAGAGAAATTTTAACGCGTGAGTGATGACGATTTCGCTAGTGAAGTGCCACCTGTGGAGCCCTCTTGACGACAATGCTTTTTGACGTTTTTTTTGGCGGAAACGAAGAAATCGCAGGAGACACTTTAGCGTATTGGGCGTCACGGATCAGGTTATGAATTTGAACGGCTTGAAGTTGAGCGAGCTCCTGGCAAGAATCGAGCCCTGCAGACATTTCTTTAACCATTGCGCGCAACTGAACAATTTCAACATTTTTTGCAGTGATGGCATCCCTGAGGCCTTGCACATAAACTGATGTTTCAACAAGGTTACGGGCTAAGCTCAACGCAGGGTCATCAACCAAATTGCTTGACTCACCCTCTGAAACCCATAAGGGCTGATGCCCCAATGGCTCACCTAAACCAAACCCTTGAAAAATTTCAGCTGTCGAACTCGATCCACCCTGCATAAAGGAACTCCCTCCCGTTATTGAGGGAGGGATGCTACCAAGCTTAGCTAAAGCTGTCTATAGATTAAAAATATCCTGAACAACAATAGTATGATCACGCTCACGCCCTGTTGCAATAAGTGCGATTTTCACACCGGATAGCACTTCAATGCGATTTAGAAACGCTTGCGCATTAGCAGGCAATTCGTCCCACTGGGTTTTGCCTTCTGTTGAATCGGTCCAACCTGCAATATCTTCATAAACAGGTTTACACCTTGCTAAACGATCCGCATCTGCAGGCGGGAAGTCTAGCGTTTCGCCGTCACATTCATAGGCCGTACAAATGCGAAGTGTTTCAATTCCATCTAACACGTCGAGTTTTGTGATACATAAGCCACTTAAACTGTTCACAAGCGCAGACCGTTTTAATGCAACAATATCTAACCAACCACAACGACGAGCACGTCCTGTGTTTGAGCCAAACTCATTTCCCTTTTTAGCCAGAAGATCGCCAATTTCAGAAAAATCTTCTGTTGGAAACGGGCCTGATCCTACACGCGTAGTATAGGCTTTTGTTAACCCTAACACATAATCAAAATAAAGCGGGCCAAAACCTGTGCCGGTTGATGCACCACCTGCCGTTGTGCTTGAAGATGTGACAAATGGATAAGTACCATGATCAACATCAAGCAAGGTGCCTTGAGCACCTTCAAATAAAATGCTTTTACCCGCAGCTTTAAAGCCTGCCAACAAATTCGGAATGTCTGCGCGCAAGTCACGAATGTGTTTTGCTAACGTTAACATTTCATCTAAAACTGTTTTAAAGTCTAACGGCTCAGCATCATAATAATTTTCGAGCAGAAAATTATGGTATTCCATTAACGGCTTTAATTTTTCTGCAAAGCGCGCATCGTCACACAAATCGTCAAAACGTAATGCACGGCGCCCTGCTTTATCTTCATAGGCAGGACCAATCCCACGACCCGTGGTACCGATCGCCTTATTACTTTTCTTTTCACGCGCTTGATCAAGCGCTACGTGTGACGGCAAAATCAACGTGCACGCAGCACTGATTTTCAAGAGCTCACGCACTGGCACGCCTTGATTTTCAAGCTCGCTAATCTCTTCCCAAAGCGCTGCAGGTGATAAGACAACACCGTTACCAATAGCGCACTGAACGCCGTCGCGCAGAATTCCTGAGGGAATTAAGCGTAAAATGGTTTTCTTACCATCGATCACCAAAGTATGGCCCGCATTATGGCCTCCTTGAAAACGTACAACACAAGCTACCTGCTCAGTCAGTAAGTCAACGATTTTACCTTTACCTTCGTCGCCCCACTGGCTCCCCAAAACGATCACATTTTTACTCATGAACTTATTTTTACCTTACTGATGAATAATATAAAGAATAGCAACACCGACGAGCATGATACCTAAACCAAAGTAACGGAGCGAACGATCGTCTTGCTCAGACAATCGTCGCATCATTTTACGGTACATGCGCGGTGCGATGAAAGGCATTATGCCTTCCAATACAAACACGAGAGACAGGGCCGAAAAGAAATAGTCTGTCATATCCATGCTTACGCGCTCACTTAACTAGAATGACCTGCATTTTTTCCATCACTGTTGAAGTAACGGAAAAATTGACTATCAGGTTTTAGCACCAGTAAATCACCTTTGTTACTAAAGGATGACTGATAAGCTTCTAAGCTACGATAAAAGCTATAGAACTCTGGATTTTTACTGTACGTGGTCGCATAAATTTCAGCGGCTTTTTTCTCACCTTCGGCGCGAATCGTTGCAGCATCAGCTCTGGCTTGCGCTTTGATGATAACCACTTGTTGATCCGCTAGAGCACGAATCCCCTCAGCAACACGATTACCCTCAGCACGAGCATTTTCAGCAAACTGTTTACGCTCAGAGGCCATGCGTGAAAACACCGATTTTAAAACGCGCTGTGGCAAGACCACACTTTTTAAACGCACATCGATAACAGTAACACCCATCTCCTTGACCTTATCCAAACTATTCGCTTTCGTTTTAATGGAATCCATGATCCGGCCACGCTCAGAAGAAATGGTTTGATTTGAGGTATGCGTACCAAACTCTGCACGCACAATATCATTAATGTTCTGCTCTAAAAGCTGTTCCGCACGACCAACATCACCACGGTTAGTACTTTTATAAAATAACGCGAGATTCGTAATGCGCCATTTAACATAATAATCAACTGTTAAAAATGTTTGCTGTGCTGTTAACACGTTAAAAGGTTTTGATGTTAGCCCTAATACGCGTACATCAAACTTTTTAGCTTGGTCAGCCACTGGAAGCTTCATATGCAAACCAGGATTAACCACTTTAGCTTCCGTTGAGTCATTCGCTTTAATGACCTCACCCAAACGAACAACAATCGCTTGCTGCCCTTCATTCACAACATAAAACGTTGAGAAAACAAAGATAACAACTAAAAGGACTACTGCCATCAATATAGATTGTATTGGCTTCATGGTTAGTCTCCTCGACTTAAGTAATCAGGCCTGGTCGTAGATAAGCTCGTGCGCGATCTTGCGTAACCTGACTCAGGTGCAGCTGTCGCTGTGTTGCTTTCAGGTGCCATATTCAGATTGACATCTAAATCATCTGCCACTGGCTTTTGACCAACCATTTTATCTAACGGTAAGTAAAAAACGTTATTATTGCCATCGCCCGCGGCATCAACCATCACTTTAGAACTGTGACTTAAAACATATTGAACCATATCGAGATACATACGTTCACGTGTCACACCCGGTGAATCTTGATAAACAGAAACTAACGCTTTGTATTTGGCGGTTGCGGCTTCTGAGGCCAAAATAATTTCTTGCTGGTACGCTTTAGCATTGGCTTTAATACGTGACGCGCCACCCATTGCAAGCGGTACAACTTTACTCGCGTATGCTTCAGCTTGTTGCTTAAAGCGCTGCCCATCTTGGCCAGCTTGTGCTACCTCTAAAAACGCATCCGCCACTTCTTCTGGCGCCTGTGCTTTACGCACATTAACCGCTAAGACATTCAATCCTGATTGATAACTCTCAAGGATTGTTCGAAGCTCAACCAAGACACTCTCACCTAACGCACTTCGACCGCTTGTTAACACTGAATCAAGCTTCATCGTGCCGACAACTTGTGATAATGCGCTTTCAGCCGCTTGCTTGATTGTCTGCTCTGGATTTGAGATATGGTATAAAAACTCTTTAGGATCACCGATTTTGTATTGAATGCCCAATTCAACGTAAACAACGTTCTTATCGATATCACTTTCACTTAACTCTTTCAAAGGGGACTGCGAGGAACCGACAACCTGTTTCTCAACCTCTTCTACATTCACGATAGATTTAGGTTTATCTGACTGGTCAGATGATTTTGTCAACAAATCTGCTTGCATTTGAAAAGCGTGAATCGCTTGTGTATTCACTTTTTCGTAGCTGGAAATAAAGCGTGGAATCCAGTGCGGTCCAGGCTCAACAGTCGATTGGTATTTACCAAAACGTAAAACAACCGCTTCTTGCTCCGGGCTCACAATAAAAATACCTGACAAAACCCAGATGATTGCGAACACTGCTAATACAGCGACAAAGCTGAATTTGAAGTTTTTGCCTACACCGCTTCCGCCACCGCTGACAGCTTTACCGCCTAGCAATCGCGAAAATTTGTTTACCAGGTCACGTATGACCTTATCTAAATCAGGCGGGCCCTGGTTTTTGTTTTTGCCGCTCCACGGATCTTGGTTGTTTGAACCACCCGAATCATTCCAGGACATATTTCCCCCTTAAAGGTAATTTTTGACTAGATCATTTTTCACTCAGGAGCCTTGTAAGCTTCTGCTTTGGTAAGCGTACAACAAGTTCGTAACTCCCATCAAGCGCTACCTGCTCTGAAACGACAGCATCTAAATTATAGAGCGTGCTACGCAACTTGCCTTGCGTTGATGATAAGCTAATTTCTTGCTCAACAATGTCTTCAGATAGAATATCAACAATGGCTTGCTTTAACTCACTCAAGCCTGCGCCAGACACTGCTGAGACCCACACTTTCACCGGCCTACCTGCAGCATTATATTCAATATGTGGTGTTTGATCATCTATTAAATCAACTTTATTGAACACCAACAGTGCTGGAACCTCATTTGCCTCGATTTGCTCCAACACTTTATTCACCTCAGACATTTTATAGCGGGATTCAGGGTCAACTGCATCAATCACGTGCAGTAAAATATCAGCATCTTTTGTTTCTTCGAGTGTTGCGCGAAAAGCGTCCACTAAATCATGGGGCAACTCTCGGATAAACCCTACGGTATCAGCGAGAACGACCTTGCCAAACTCTGATAAATGAAGTGCTCGCAAGGTAGGGTCAAGCGTCGCAAACAATTGATCTGCGACGTAAGCATCGGAGTCGCATAATGCATTAAATAAAGTTGACTTGCCTGCGTTGGTATACCCGACTAAGGCCACTGTTGAAATATTGGCGCGGTGTCTCGTGCGACGTCGGCCGCTACGGTCTTTGCGCACTTTATCAAGACGCTTGGTAATGGCTTTAATTCGCCCTCGGATTAAACGCCTATCCACCTCCAACTGTGTCTCACCAGGACCTCGCAGACCGATGCCCCCTTTTTGTCTTTCTAAGTGAGTCCAACCTCGAATAAGGCGCGTGGATAAATGTTGTAATTGAGCGAGCTCTACTTGCAACTTACCTTCAAATGTTTGGGCGCGTTGAGCAAAGATATCTAAAATGAGATCCACACGATCAACAACACGGCATTCAACTTTACGTTCAATATTGCGCGTTTGAGCCGGGGTTAGATCGTGACTGAAAATGACGAGGTCTGCGCCATGGGCTTTAATGGCTTGGTGAATTTCTTCAACCTTCCCTTTACCGATAAGGTATTTAACGCACGCTGACCGGCAGATCGCATGAATTTCTAGCGCAGGGCTGATGCCCGCCGAAACGGCTAGCTCATGAAATTCATCAAAATCTGCCTGTGTAGATACACGTGGTAACGTGACATGTACGAGTATAACGACTTCAGCAGGCACCGGAGTTTCAATCAATGAAAACCTCCAGCTAGCTGACTATTCGCCTGCAGCACCTGAATCCCCATCACCACTGCCAAAGTTAAATGGCACGTTTCTTGAGGGTACGATTGTGGATATTGCATGCTTATAAACCATTTGTGTTATTGTGTTTTTCAACATAACAACATATTGATCAAACGACTCAACCTGACCTTGCAGTTTGATACCGTTGACTAAATAAATTGAAACTGGCACACCTTCTCTGCGCAGTAAGTTCAGAAAAGGATCTTGTAAACTCGGCCCTTTTGACATTGTTGCTCTCCCTTTTATTGAAATATTTTCCTATTTGATATCCCGGCTATTAACTAACCTTGTCGCCAGGCATTTAACCACCACATACTGCGGGAATTCATCAGAAATAACAAGGGCATAGTTAAGAATTTTGCGTGTTTTAACGACGTTTGATGCAAAGTCTCGAACTATGATACTATGAGTCCATATTGATGGATATAATTCAAACAAAGGTCTTAGAGATTCGCTCCGTCTTTCGTAAGCCATTGAAGCCCTGGATTTTCCTAGGTTTCTAAAAAATAGCGGCATGCATATGAGCAAAGAAAAAGCCTTTACACGAACGTGCACCAAGTGCAAACAAAACCTACCTATCAAGGCGTTTTCAGTTCGCAATAAAATCACCAGCCCGTTCTGCTTAAATTGTGAAGCCATGGCTGAAGCCGAAGGACAAGGCGGGGGTGGCGGCCCCAAACTACACAAAGACTATTACAGCGAAGAACGCGATCACGGCACGAAAAGCACACGCAATATTAAAACCGAACAATATCTTGAAGACAAAGAAGATAAACAGTTCCTTGAAGATGTCGAAAAACAAGAAAAAAAAGACGAACTTAAACAAAAGAAAGTCTCTAGCTTTTTAAAGCGCCTACGCGACACCAAGGCGCTTTTTGCTAATGATGGAACAACCAAAGCACCCACAGCGCCTGCAACAAAAGAAGGCGCAAAAGATTTCTTAGCCGCCTCTGAATACCTCAAAGGCCAGCATGACACCAATGCGAGCGTTATCGACCCTGCAGGTGTTCGTGCCGCAGTGAGTCGCTCGCACTGGCAAGCACACAGTGGCGCGGTTCGTTCTTGGGCAACATCAGCTGCCGTCCATTCTCACACTCAAAAAAGCAGCTCCATGATCAATCCCTACAATACCTGGCAACGACGCGCCATGTTAGGCGGCGAAGCTGGCGAAAAGACTGCGGGAAAAACCGCAGGAAAAAGCACCGAAAATGCGAAAGACATTGAAGCCGTGGAAAAAGAAATCAAATCCTGGAGCCCCCGCTCTGGCAAGAAATAGCTTGCGCGCCCAATTAAAGTTGCTATGATCTATGAAGGTCAACGATATTACGCTACTTTAAGGAAGTGTATGACCACTCTGTACACAAGATAAGGAACTGACATGAGCAAGCAAGAATTGATCAGCGCTATTGCTGAAAAAGCCGATATTACAACCTCGCAGGCAGAAGCCGCTTTTGACGCCACATTTAGCACTATTAAAAGCATTATGTCCACAGAAGGAGGCACAGTTGCCATCCCTAAATTTGGCCGTTTTGGCACAAAATTACGTGCTGCACGTAAAGGCAGAAACCCTGCAACAGGCGCTGAAATTCAGATCCCTGAAGCTACCGTTCCATTCTTTAAGGCAGCTACTGACTTGAAAACAGAAGTTAACGACAAAGAAAGCGCGTAACAGCATCAGAGCCAATAAAAAGCCCAGGCATGCCTGGGCTTTTTGCTATACCTATATAAGTGTTGCACCTGTTATAGCGTTCCTATATTATTACACCCTGACCTAATCGGTAAGTTTGTTTGTCTTTGGATCTTGATCATCTCGATTCTCGTAAGAAGCCTGGTTACTGAGGGGTTCGTGATTAATTAATTGGAGAATCGATTCGTGAATAAAATTTATGTTGGTAACTTACCATACGACTGCACAGAAGCTGACCTACGCTCAACATTTGACCCATGTGGTTCAATTGAAACAGCTGACGTGATCTTTGACCGTTACACCGGCAAATCAAAAGGCTTTGCTTTCATTACCTTTGCTGAGCAAGGTTCTGTTAAAGAAGCTATTGATAACTTTGACGGTAAAGAATTCGGCGGTCGCCGTATGAAAGTTAGCGAAGCTAAAGAAAAAGCTAGCGACGGTCGTCGCGGCTAGTTCTTCAGTCGAAGACTACATGAAAAGGGGCGATTAAATTGCCCCTTTTTTATGCCTGAAACACCAAAAACCTTACTTCTTCACCCGCAACTTACCGCGCTCATCCACTCGATATTGCTGGCGAGTATGCTGAAAATATTGAATATTCTCCACCTTAAACACCCCCTCTCTCACACGAATCAAAGGCTGCTCCAAAGGGTCATGCGCAAAAGCCGCCTCTTCTTGCTGAACCACATCAGTCTTCTTAACGCGCATCGCAAGCGCCGCATTATTCTCTAACGGCATGCGAGACTCGAGCAGCTTCTCAATATGCTCTCGCTCTCCATAAATAGGGCGATTAACGCTGTAACCAAACAATGCATCTTTTGTGAACATAGATAACCAGGATGAGAGATCTTTGCCGCTACCATTGAAAAGATAAACATAAACAACGGTTTCATCAGCTGCCAGAACGTCAGGACGCCTGGCCTTACTGCTCAAGGCCAAACCTGCAATTTTTTTAAGGTTCTCCTCAACTTCGGCTAAGATATTTTGGAGTTTTTTAGGGACGATGTCGAACTTATCGCCTGCTTTGAATTTTTCACGTAAGACTTTATCACGCTCTAATGCCTCTTCAAGCAACACCTTGAGCTTCTCATAAACTTCCTTATCTTCATCCTGCTGTGACATAAAAACGCGCCTATACTTAAGATCATTTAATACGATACTTTATAGTACCGAATCTCGTTAGACACAAGCAAGCTTGGGGACTCACGGTTTTGAATTATGCTGATTTCCTGCTTGAAGCTCTGCTTTGCAACCACTTTTTAGAGGCTCAAGAACATCGTTTGCTAGCATTGCTGCGAAAGCGACGTGCTTTGGATTAACATCTCCACCCGTAAGATTACTAAGCACTCTTTCAACCTTATCAATCTCATAACCACGACGCTCAAAAAAATTATGAGCCCCTTCATAGGTATCAGATGCAGATATTTTCTGAGTTGTTTCTTTTTCTGGCGCAGTGGATTTTCCAAAAAAAGCTGATCTCGGAGAGCTCTCTTCCGGTCCTTCAAGGCCAGAATCGTTGAGATCTTTGCCCACACCAAACAAGCCGCCTCTTTTTTTATTTTTATTTTCTTCTGTCATTTTCCTATCTCCCAGCGCCTCCTTGCTGGTTAAATCCTTCTAGCGATTAATCATACATTAGTTCATCTAATTTTGTTACACCATTCACGGTATTGTTATGAACTAATTCCGACAATACATCTGTAATACACAAATAACGCAATACGTCTGGTGTAATGTTATCAAACTCCACTTTCACACCTAACAGCGTTCCTTCTTGTTCTTGGAAATTCACGCCGATGCCATACCCTAAACACAGGGAACATAGCTGATCCGCGCGTCTGCAAATCGCTGGCAACAAACCGGTGTCTGAAAACACCTCTGTGCGCGTCATCGGTTTATCCTTTAAGGTAAACTGTGCGTCCATGACTTTTGCGATTGCGACTAATTTTTCATTGTCCATTGTTCAACCTCTACTTAGGAACTCTCCACCATGGAATTGCCATCTTTCTGGGTCCTGCAATCGTTGAGCGAACCCACCTTAAAAAAACGGGTACTGTAAAACCCCAACGTTCAAGAACCGCAAAAAATGCCATAAAAATGACCGCTACCACGAAGGTCCACAACCTAAGATGCAACAAAAATAACAAGAAAGGAAAAACCGCCTTTGAGTCAATAGGCCCGAATCGAGCAGATCTCGCTGTATCACGCCAATGTGCGTCAATATTATTCACTGCTAACCCCTTGTATGATTATTGTTATACCAACGGTGTTATATACTATTTTAGTCCTTTTTCTGAATTTCGTCAATGCGCATATTATAGCCAATCTTGTGATATATATCATACAGTTAGCACCCAACTCACTGTATTCGAACCCTTCCGCTTAAAAATAATAAAATAAAGCACTAAAAGACTGGCAATACAGGCCAGAAATTGCCATAATTTTAATCATATATAGGTCTATTTGGCCGACATTGCAATAATAGCAACAAAATAAATTCAGGGCGGAATACAATGTTAAAGAAAGCAGCCATCATAGTCTTAGCAGCGGCATTAGCCACAGGCTGTAGCAAGACAAAAACTCCCACAGCGCCACCTGCTATGGGCCCAGACCCTAGTGGCACACTCACAGAAGCGGCCACTTCAGTCAGCCGCTCACTGGTTGAGCTTGCGCAAATTGAACAAGCTGCGCATCCACTGACCCCTATTGAAGCTGAACCTAACCCTAATTCTTACGGCATGGGCGCAACAGCATCTGTTGACTGGTCCGGCCCAATCGAACCACTGATCACACACCTTGCACAAATCACCAGTTATAAAATTCGCGTCACAGGCAACGCACCGGCTATTCCAGTGCTCGTCACGGTCTACGCTAAAAACGTACCGGTCGCAGACATTCTGCGTGATGCCGCTTACCAATGTGGCAAGCGTGCACAAGTGATCGTATTCCCTGAAACAAAAACATTAGAACTACGTTATGCACTTACTTAAACCCACCCGCAACGCCGTACAATTAACCGCGTTGATACTCGGGCTTTTTGCTTTGTCTGCTTGTTCGTCTTCGAAAAATAAGACTAAAAAAGTGGACACATCAAGTTATTCACAACTCTCCGACTTAAACCAAAAGAACAGTCCAACCGACGGCATTGCGACCACGCAATTTCGTATGGAAGCTTTAAAAGACACCGCGCTACAAGTAGGCGCACAAGGTGGATTAGCTTGGCGTTCTGAAAAAATTAATGTCGACTTGCTAAAGCAAGCCAAGCACCTGCGTAATGTTTTTAACTTCAACGCACTCATTTTGGATAACGGCATCTTGCCGCCGGTATTAACCCAAGGTAACAACACCTTAAATCTCGATAGCCCAACAACCATTCGCATTACTGATAAAAGTTATAAAATTGTTTCAAATGCACGCTTCGTCACCGCCCCACCGAATTGGCGCGATTATTTAATCACACACTTTAAAAAACCTGAAGTGCCAAACAAAGTGTTATTACCTAAAACAAAAGATGAAAAAGAAATTTGGAAAGAATATTTAGACATCGGCTGGAAAAACGGCATCGAACAAGCCGATACAATTTATTCTGAAAATCTTGCCAAACTCAAACGCGACTATGAAGGCATGATTTTATATCGCAAGTTGTTAGCAATGCACATGGTCACCCCACCTTACGTTGCAGAAACCGACTTAGGTGTGACAGGCGACAGGAACCACTTGAACATTGGTGATAAAGTGTTACGTATTTCGGCACTTCCAGGACTCAATGTCGATAGCCATACTTGGAAAGCCTTTATTGTGGAAGAATAAATATGAGTGATGAAAAGGATTTTCAAAAGCTGCCCAACGAGCCAACGCGCTTCACAACAGGCGACTTGGACGCACTCTTAATTCATTGTGCTAATGCAAATGCCTCTGATGTCACGATTCAAACCGGTGAACACGTCTATGCTGAGGTTTATGGGCGCTTACATAAAGCCACCGTGCGCAAACTCAGCCACAATGAAACCAGTGATATCCTCAATGAAATTTATGGCGCCAATGGTACCGCGCAAATCATGTCAGGCCAAGATATCGATACGCACTTTGAAATCCGCCCCAGCCGAACAGAACGCTACCGCTTTCGTATCAACGCAACCGGCTGTCAGGTGGAAGGCCACACAGGCATTCAAATTACCGCGAGAACGATTCCAACCGATCCGCCAACGCTTGAATCCATGAACCTGCCACAGGAGCTTATTGACGCGATAGCGCCTGAACAAGGCGTTGTTTATGTCACCGGCGCCACCGGCTCGGGTAAGAGTACATTACTCGCCTCCATCATTCGTGAATTGTCGATAGAAGCTGACAGTAACCGAAAGATTCTCACATACGAATCACCGATTGAATTTGTATACGATCGTGTTGAAAAGATTTCGTCTGTTGTGTCACAGGCTGAAATTCCACGTCACTTGCCGAGCTTTGCAGCGGGTGTGCGAAACGCCTTGCGTCGTAAACCCCACGCCATTTTAGTGGGTGAGGCGCGGGATCAAGAAACCATTTCCGCTGTGATGGAAGCCGCAATGACCGGTCACCCGGTTTACACCACGCTTCACAGTAATGGTGTCTCTGAAACGATCAGACGACTCGTCACCAGCTTCCCGCAAGCAGAACGTAGCGCACGTACCGTCGATATCTTTGAAACCGTACGTGTGATCATCTGGCAGATGCTTGTGCCGACAGAGGACGGGAAACGTACCCCATTGCGTGAATATTTGATCTTCAATGAAGAGATCCGTGATGAGCTGCTAGAAACCAACTTAGACCAAGTCACCGGCACCGCCCGCCGCTTGCTCGCTGAGCACGGTCAAACCATGCTCGCTGATGCCACAGAGAAACATAAACAAGGGCTGCTGAATGATCGACAATTTCATTTAATCGAAAAGAGCTCTCTACGGGCGAATAAGGATGAGACTTAATTAGAATGGATCCCGGCTCGGGGGCCGGGATGACGGATCTGCGTCTTTCCGGAATCGCTACGAGCGGCGCAGGGGCCGGGATGACGGATCTGCGTCTTTCCGGAATCGCAATGAGCGACTTGTCGCGAAGCGATATCCGGAATCCATAAAATTCAGTGACGCAACGCGTCAACCTTAATCATAATGGTTCCCGGCTCGGGGGCCGGGAAGACGGAAAACCTTAAGTGAAAAAAACAATCTTCAAATCAGTCAGCTCCCTTCAAGTCTCTTGGATAGCCGCACTCTTCTTTGTCTTACCCGCGTCACTCCTCGCCATCCACAAACCCGATTGGGTCTTTCACGTGCTCGGCATCAACTACCTCTTCCTCATCATGGCCGTGTTCTTATGTCTTAGCAAAATGGGCAACATCCACTTTCACGGTGATCAAGATACCATGCTACCCACTTACTCACTCACCAAATGGTTCGGCCTGATTGTCACGATAGAAATCTTTGCCAGCGTGCTGTTTATTAACATTTTGCAAACCGGCCTTTATTACTTACCAACCATGAAATACACGACTTTCATCTTGCCGGACCCAAACGTCATATTGAATCATTTGTTTTTAGACTGGGGCCTCTTCCCTTGGAGCCTCTACGGCATCCTCGCTTGCATGCTGGCTTTTTTTTATTTCCACGAAAACCAACCCGGTTTATTCAGCGCTATCTTACCGCCACTCAAATCAACTTACCGAGATCGTTTCATTCGTCGTGGTATTAATTTATTTTCAAACATCGTCACTAATATCGCCTTCACCATCATGCTGATGATGATAATTCTACAATTTGGCATTATCATACTTCATCATTACCAAGTCGATAACACCTTAAACATTCGATTGGGCGCCGCCGTTATTTACATGTTTCTGGGTGTATTAATTCTCTCACCCGCTCTAGGGCTGTTCATACACCACATTGGTCGCCGAGCAAAAAGGCTGTGGGTTTATCTCATTCCTTTCATCATATTCACCCTCATTGCATTAATCACTTGCACCCTTGTCGGGAATTTCTTATATCCCTATCTTCAAGGGCCGCTAGAACGCTCAGGCGCGCTCTTGCAAAAATTTAAGATTGCACGCGGCGATTGGCAATTGCTTTACTGGAGTTGGTGGGTGATTTGCGCACCGTTAACGTCGTCTTTAATTGCACGTATTTCAAAAGGTCGCACACTGCGCGAATTATTGCTGGGCACATTATTGTTGCCGACAATCATTGCGTATTTACTTGTAGTGAAAAACGCTGACCCAAGTGGAACAACAGCGCTCGCGCTAGACTCAATAGGACACACCTTATTTTGGATGGGGAACAACCATTACTTCAGCCTATTAACCGGCTTAATCATTCTGGGGTTTTTCATGCAAATCAAAGACAGCCGTTATTCGATGTTTGGATTCATGCCGTATAAAAAATCTTATGTGACCGCACAACCTGTCAAAACCACCGAATTCGTGCCACCCTTATTGCAATTTACCATGCTATTTATCGCAGCGTTCTTATACAGCAATCTGCGCAGCATTCAATATCTGGCAACCGTAGCGGCTATCCCTAGCATGCTGTTTTTTATCTTATGCAGCTTGCTGTTTTATCGGTGGTTGTTTTCTGTAAAAGCCAAGTAAAACTATATCAATCCCCACTTGCGCCATCCATTGTATTTGCTTGTTGTTTAGTTGGCACGCCTCCAGCCTCACCTTTAGCTTTAGCAGCATCTTTATCACCCGCTTTTTTACTTGCATTGCCAAGCTTACCTTTATTGGCCATACCAGCACCCATACCGCCTGCGCCTTTGCCAAACTGGCCTTTGATATCGCCAGCAGCTTGATCCATTTTCTGCGAAATGCCCGCACCAGCAAAACCTATACCTGTCATACAGACATCCGGAATGCTACTGATCAATTTTAATGGAACACTCACGGCTGTAATACACATTGTGATATACAACATCATATAGAGCAAAACCACCATAGGGTTAAATAAGCCCCAACCTCCATAAGTCGCACCAAGCATTGCATCATAAAATCCTGCACTGATTAGGCGAATGGCAACAACAGAAACAAAGCTTGCCGCAATTAAACCGATAATCATCATGACAGGGCGAAGATAAGCACTTAAAATTAGGAACACAGTTTGTTGCGACATACCCCAAAGATCATGCCCCCCTTCTGGCATCATAACCCCTAACACACCAATCACTACAATAATCATCAGCTCCACAATAAGCATAAACCAAAACAGAGCAGCCACAGAAAAATAGATGAAAAAGAGCATGGGCAAATAGACTGTTAACATGGAGCCAAATGCCACTAAACCTGCAACCATCACTAAAATAGACATTGACACCAAGTAAGATGTAGATGTATAGGCATTTGCAAAACCACTTAGACACTGCCCAAAACTCGAACCCAATCCAGCCACCCACATAGTGCCCAACGACACAGCGTATGCAACGGCGGCAACCGTCAGCATGATAGTGCCATAAACAGATAGCAGATAAATAGGGTCAACTGATGTACTATGGACCATTGAATAGAGCATCATCGTGCCTGATATCATAACAACAATAAGAGCAATCAGAACTGGTAGCATCGCAATACCCGATCCTGCCCAAGCAACTGCTCCAGCCGTCGCTGCTGCAGTCACTCCGGCAATCGACAGCCCATATTTCAAAATAAATTTTTCAAAAGTTTGACGGGATCCTGTTGTATCCAAATCATTCTCTGCAGGTGCATTGGGATCGCCATCAGAAGCATCTGGCGCTCCAGTGGCTTGAATCATTGAATCAAAATAATTACCAGCGGCCTTATATGCCCCGCTCACATCTCTGTATTTAGAAGCCGTGCTCTCACCAACACCACCATTATCTTTAGTGGGATCAGGAAGATCTACTAGCAATGCCTGCGCTTCACTTTCATCAATCTGCGATCCTGGCCGCATATTTTTAAAATTAGTATAATAAGATCCAGCCATTATCCAACCATCTTCAGTAAACTTGCTGTCTGTAATTTCTGTAGAAGAATCAGCATCAACGCTTGAGCCCAACTGATTAGACAGCCAGTAGACATAACCGTTTGGGCCTTCTTTTCCAACGGTTTCAACATAGTCATCATATGCTTCTTTCACAATATTAGCACCACTTGCATCTGTGTCAGTCCAGACGGATTGACCTTGCTCACTGTCAACATCAGTTGGCCACGTATCAAACTCTGCGCGTGATGCCACAAAATTCTCAGCTAAAGGCTCCAAGTCCTCAATGAGCCTAACAATCAAATCTTGCCATTCTTGTCTAAACTTCAAACCTTCTTGCAAGTTAGTTTTAGAGATAGATTGGTATTTTTGATACTTAAGCTTTCCATCTTTCATAACCGCCACTTGCATATTCTTCCACGTCACGCTTCCACAGTTTTCACGCTTATAAGGCTTGTCTGAAGCTACATCAAAAATAGACGCTAAAAACTGGATACCATTAGCATCCGTATCGGAGTTTTTTGCTTCTAAAAGATACTGCTCTGACTCAACCGTCTTTCCCGTTGCAGTTCCATCAGAAGTATATTCTTCACGATATTTTACGGCGTAGGTACACACTAAACTTTTAAATATGTTACTCACTGATTGCTGATAGGCAAATTCTTGGCCCACTGCTGTCAAATCATCACCTGTTTGTAATGTCACACCACGCCCTTCTCCCATGGCTATCACAGCGACTTTCCAGACGCTGTCAGCAAGCGCTATGCCCTGCATCACTATCCACATCACGAAGATTTGAGCAATATTGTAACCACCACCTGCGGACGTTGGGACTAACAAAATTAACCCTAAAATCCCACGAATAGGCACCCACAAGGAGCTGCCTTTCTTACCTAAAAATTGCCCTTCAGCAGCCGTATCCAGAATGCCTTTTCCGTAAATATATGCAAAGATGAAAATGGCCAACACAGAAACGCCGTAGTTGAATTGTTGGAACATTATGCCCAAAAGAGAATTTTCACCGCCATCCTTATTAATTGTTGAATTCCAATCAGTAAACAATCCGCCCACGTCACCAAAGATATAATAAAGGTATTGCATAGAATGATCATTCGCTGAAATCGTTGGCACTTCATAGGCAGCAGACGCCGTGCTCACCCAAAGAATCAAAAAGATAAACGCTGATAGCTTTAGAATTTTTTTCATTATTTTGATACCGCCTTGCCGTTCAAGTCATTCCACCACTCACGAAACGTACAACCCAATCGACGTTGGCGCACTTGGAACATCCAAAAATGCCGTTTAAAGGCTTGCACTAACGACAACGCTGTCACAGCCAAACCAAGAAATAGAGCAAAATAATAACCTATGAAAAGCAAATAAAAAGAATAGAAAAACAAGCCAAGTGAAAGAAACATGAAAAGGTAATACATTTTTTGATAGTCAATATAGCGCTTTTTTAAATCAACCTCCGTGATGGACATGCGCTCTAGCGCTTCGTCAAAGGTTTCAGGATTAGTCGCCTTCGAGCGCTTAAAAACACCTTTTATGATGGATTTACATGATTCAAATGATTTTTTATAATTATCAGGGCCTATTGCGCTGGTAATTGGAATATAACTGCGCAGCACATAGCCTGCGGTTTTACGGACTGGTTTACGCTTTTCTGCCATCACTATCCCTTCTATCTGTTTGTTTTTGTTATTTTTTTTATCCTAATTAACTAATATTCTGTGTTATTGTTGCGCATAAGTCAAGTTTTGACTACAATTAAAGGTAAGAACAACAAAGGGTAAGGGAAAAAAATGCCAACAATAGATTTGAAATCTTCACATGAGTTTTGGAAAAACTATGAAGATCCAATGATCTACCGCGTGATTGCGTTTATGGAAACGGTAGAAAATTGGACCCTCGACGGCCACCCTCAACTCGAAGCGGCCATGGATCGCTTTGGCCAAGCATTAGACAATGTTCAAAAATTTGAGCTCGGCAAAGAGGCTGAATTTATTCAACTCGGCTGCCACCTGCGCACATCACGCGTTTTACGCTTACTCCAAGCTATCGACACCATCGAACCCGGCTCCGCCTCAAAACTCTTAATGTATTCAGAAGAAAATAGCTTGAACAGCACCGACCCTGCGAGCTTATTCTTACGTCGCAATATTGTATTTGAACGCTTACGCCTCTTGGGCCGTGTGTTTTCAAACGAACGTTTTTCTTTGGTATTAAAGGCGCTAGAAAATGAAGATGATATGTAAACTCGGGGCCGTTGCAGCCTCACTCTGTCTTGCCAGCAGCGCGTTTGCTTACGATATGTTTAGCAGCCCGCCACCACCGCCTTCAAGCGCATCTAAAAGCTCGGGGCCCAGCATCAAATCACCTGAATACTTCGCCGAACAAATAAGAGCGAAAGCCAAAGCCAAAAATGAAGTGTATGCGCGAGAACGCGAACAAAATGCCAAGCGCTATCAAAGCAAAGTAGAAGAAAGCCGGCAAACCCGTGTCGACAGTAGACCCGCCACAACGTCTCAAACGACGCAAACCTACACACCAGCAGAACAACAACGCGCTGCCAGAACACACCCTTATTACCAGCAACAGCAACAGGCAGAGCAAGCGCCTCCCGCTGAAACACCACCCACACAAAACCCTTACGGCGTGGGTAATTTTGGAAAACCTGCCAAACCAGAATCCCAAGATTCTAGCAGCGGCAGTTGGGGCATTAGTTATTAATTAGCGAAAAAGGAATATATAAATGAAACACAGCAAGCAAGTCATCGGCCTTTTTGGCAGCATCGCGCTAATGGTCGCAATACCTAGCACTGGATTTTCAGAATGCCTGGATCTCTGCACGCTAGAGACTAACGCCCTTATTACCGACACAAACTCAAAACTCGATAACAGCAATGCCACCCTAGATGATATTCAATTTGAAATCGATCGAACCAACTTTATTCTGGATCCATTAGAAGCGCTGCTTATCAGCATGGATACCAATATTGACCTTATTTATAAAGCAATGAAACCCGATGAAGATAATACACTGCCTATTTATTCGATAATGGCAGCGAATTACTATTCGGCCTATCTAACACAACTAGACGACGTCGAGAACATCGCAAGCTCTACAACAACAATTAGTGATGAATTTATTGGCGGCTCTGACGGTGACGAAAATCAAGACAAGGCTCTGAGCAGCACCAAAAAACAGAAAAATGGAGACTATTCTAGCCTGTCGGCAAATTCACTCTTTGACGGTTCAGAGTATAGTGACGAACAAGCAACCTCAGCCAGTCGTTATATTAAAACCTTATCAGGCACAGCCTTACCCACTACCGTGGTAGACCCTGGTGCTGATGACGCTGTAAAAATGACAAACCGCAACAACACAATGGCTGCTGTTCAATCATTAAGCGCCTACAACTTAAGCTCGCTCACATCCAAACGTATTGGAGCCCCAGAAGTAAAAGACCCCCTAGGTAACGTGACGACAGAAGGCAAGCCAAGCAGTCAAGCCACGCTCGATAACATTTATGAGACCATGGTTTCTGAGCCAACTTTCCTAAGCGACATTGCGACTGACACGTCTATGGATGTTGGGAAGAAATCGCTTTATTTACTCGTGGGTGCCTTCACGGCGCTTTATCGTATAGAACAAAATCAGCAGCAATTGATTGCGACACAATCGGCAACCAATTCGATGTTGATATTACTCGCGCAAGTGATGGCGGAAATGCAGCCTGATGCTGCCATGGAAGGTGAAGAAGCTGAAGCAGGTGCTTCGATGTCAACCGGCGTTGAAGGTGGTGGCACGAATGAAGGGCTAGCGCCTGTTGCAGATGAAGAAGATGACGATACCGACGGCTCATAGAGCAGGAGCGAGATAAGATGAGAAACAAACCACTCTCTAAACGCTTCGCGTTTGCAAAAGAAATCACGATTGTGGTGTGTGTCAAGGTGGCTGTGTTAGCCGCCATCTGGGCCGTGTTTTTTTCCGATCCTGTGGATGCAAAAATTGATGATGCGAAGATGGTGAGTCATTTGTTTGCTAAAGCATCTGTCTTTTCGGCTTAGATCCTGGAACTTTTTTAATTATAATGGACCCCGGCTCGGAGGCCGGGGAGACGCGGCGCTTCGCGAGACGAGCGTTTTGCCATCCCCGGGAGACACGTGCTCCGTCATCCCGGGCTTGACCCGGGATCCATTTTAATCATAATGGACCCCGGCTCTGGGGCCGGGGAGACGCGGTGCTTCTCGAGACCGGCGTTTTTCCATCCCAGGGGAGACGCGGCGCTTCGCGAGACGGGCGTTTTTTCATCCCGGGGAGACGCGAATCTGTTAAGACAACTGCTTCCTAGAAAACCACAATATAATCGCTGAGATCCCGATAAATATCGCAGCCGTATAAAGCGGCATGGACTGCCCAAGATTTTCAAGCTCGCCCGACACTATCGCCATCACAGCCCAGGCCAATGAAGCAACTGATGCAGTAATCCCCATCACCCAACCTTGTGACGCAATATCCGCCAAGTTGGAATAAAGCGTTAACACCAACACATAAGCCAACGCCATTACAATCGCAACCGGCAATGCAGCAATCCATGCGGTGATCGCAAACTCTGGCACTACTGTCAAAAACACGGAAACACTCGCAATGATAAACGACCACAAGACAATCATGTAAGTACTAAAGTATTTTGTCGCAACACGAATCACAACACTTAAACCCAAGGCAAATCCGACGCCCAACACTGCCATGAAATAGCCAATCTTCACAGAATCATATGCATAACGATGCGTTAAAAAGAGCGATACAAACTGGAAGTAACACGCCCAGCCTAGTTGCAAACACAAGTAAATAATCGACAATCGACGGATGGAATGATTCTTAAACGCTATCAAGAAAACCTCAACGCCACGATGCAACTTGAGCACCAACTTATGCGTATGGGTAAACGTTTCACTAAACCACGCCCACAACAAAAATGCACTGAACAAAGAAAACAATGACGAGAAATATAACGGGGTTGATAATGAAAACCAACTCACCACTGAACTCTGCGAAAAGAAACTCCCCGCTAATGGCCCCGCAACAAAGCCCAAACACGCTGGGAACATGATGAGACTCAAGTTCTTTGCTTTCTCTTCAGGCGTGCTCACGTCAATCACTGCCGCTTGTGCAATCGGTTGCGACCCCGCTGTTAACCCTGCAACAATTCGACTAGCAATCAATAACCACACGCTCGCGATCTCTACTGCAAAACCTGACAACGCATAACTCGCACACGCCCCCAACAAACAAATCAACAACACCTTCTTACGTCCGATTTGATCTGACATTTCACCCAACACCGGGGCCGCAAAAAACATTGCCAACGGATAAACGCACAAGATAAGCCCGTAGAACAAATTACGCGTCGACAACGACACACCTGCACCAAAAATACCGTTCAACGGATCCATGCAAATGGGATTTAAAATGGGGAACAAAATAGCTAACCCCATTGAGTCGATAAAAATCACCATAAACAATGGCAGTAAGTTTTTTAAGTTTTGTGGCGTCATAGGGTATCTCTCTATTCTAAATTCTGTATCTGCTCTCGCATCTGCTCTGTCAATACTTTCATTTCAACAGCCGCTTTCGTCACAATCGTATCTTGTGACTTGGAGCTCAACGTATTCACTTCACGGTTTAATTCTTGCATGAGAAAATCAAGACGCCTACCAACGACTTTATCGTTAATCAACACACGCTCAACTTCATCTAAATGCGTATCTAAGCGATCAAGCTCTTCCATCACATCCATTTTCTGAATTAAAAATGCCATCTCTTGCTCTAAACGTTGATTGTCCACATCAACCAGCTCAATATCAGCAAGCCGTTTTTTCATCCTATCACGCTGCTCTTCTAACACAATCGGCAAACGTGACTTCACAAGAATCACTTGCTCGCGAATATCGCTCACACGCGCCAAGATCAAGGCTTGCAACTTTTGCCCTTCACCCTGCCTTACATCCACTAAAGCATCAAACGCTTCATGCAATAATGCCAAAACGTGCTCATGCACCTGACTCATGTCGCCCTCTTGTGTTTGAAGCACACCAGGCCAACTTAACAAACGTGTGGGATCAACCTGCGCACTGCCAGGCAGATGCCCTTCAATAGTCTTACATGCCTCACCCAACTGAGCAACCAAGGATTCATTCACCGTCATTGCAGCGCCAGTCAGCGTGCCTGTGCGAAAGCGCAAACCGCATTCTAACTTGCCTCGATTACAAAACGTTTGCGCGATCTCACGCACCTTATTTTCTAACGATCTTAATGCCTCGGGCATTTTGGTAGTCACATCCAAATAACGATGATTTACCGTACGTAACTCCCATGTTGCTTGTCCCCATTCGCCTTGCGCTGACGCGCGCCCAAAAGCTGTCATACTTTTAATCATTATTGGATAAACTCTCTTGAAGGAAAAAAACGTACTATACACTATTAGAGTAAAAGTAGGATATACTTCCCGCCTTTGATACCAATAGGAAAAACACTATGCGCCCAAGCAATCGAGAGCCTGATCAATTAAGAGACATTTCATTTGCCCGTAATTTTACAAAGCATGCCGAAGGATCCGTCCTCGTTGCTTTTGGTGACACTAAAGTGCTTTGCAATGTGAGCATCGTACCGGGTGTTCCGCGCTTCTTAAAAGACAAGAAGCAAGGCTGGCTCACGGCTGAATACAGCATGCTTCCTCGCGCCACCCACGAACGTTGCAACCGAGAAGCACCACGCGGCAAACAAACTGGTCGCACCATTGAAATTCAACGCCTCATCGGGCGCGCACTGCGCACAGCACTCGACCTCAAGATGCTAGGCGAAAACACCGTCACGATCGATTGTGACGTGCTTCAAGCCGACGGCGGCACACGCACAGCCGCAATCACTGGCAGCTGCGTTGCACTCTATGATGCGCTTTCGCTTTTCAAGCAAAAAGGCATCATTAAAGAAATTCCGCTGAAACATTTCATTAGCGCAGTGTCTGTCGGTGTTTATAAAGACACCCCCGTACTCGATTTAGATTACGACGAAGACTCCGCTGCACAAACCGATATGAATGTGATCATGAATGACAAAGGTGAGTTCATCGAGCTTCAAGGCACGGCAGAAGACACCAGCTTTTCATTTGACGAATTGAACGCGATGCTTGCACTTGCCAAGTCTGGCGCTGAAGAAATTCAGGCAAAGCAAAAAGCGGCGTTGGGAATAGAAAAGGCAATAAACGCTTAAACTGATGACACAAAAAAAAGGGCCTAATAGGCCCTTTTTTATGAACGTCGATAAGACTAGATAGTCGTACGTGGCGTGTTATCGGCTTCTGCCGTACGCTCGATCTCGAAACCCAGACCTTTAGCCGCTTCAAGCAACGCAGGCTCCGCGTTATTCAAACGCTCCTGCCTGCTGGTATTAGCGCTGGAATTAAAGAAACCCGCACTACGACTATTTGCACCACATTCAATTTTAACTGCCATTCAATTACCCTTTATCTTCATATTCATCAACCGCCTCTTCAATCGTGTCTTTCACACGCTTGGTTGGCGGTCTTGCATCAAAATCTCTATAGCTAAAGATTAACTGATTGTTAACATCTTTAGCCACACATATTACCGAACGCTGGCCCGTCTTTAATTGATAAAGCACAAACCTCGGCGTGCCTGGTGTTTGCGCTAGCAATCTGAATTGCTTCAGCAAGGCCTGTTTTAACACTTGGTCAACAGGCACACTCTCAGTACCCAAAGCAGGCACT